>Ga0207641_10000027_pt1 | contig 244787 bp, 203 predicted proteins | sample KBSSwiS62_FD_184306 | JGI IMG/M metagenome (GOLD analysis project Ga0207641, IMG submission 184306) | Switchgrass rhizosphere microbial communities from Kellogg Biological Station, Michigan, USA - KBS Switchgrass S6-2 (SPAdes) (version 2) | ecosystem: Host-associated > Plants > Roots >... | reverse complement strand
CGGCCTGAGCTCGACCCAGGTCGCCGGCCTCAGCTCGACCCAGCTGAACGGCCTGACCGCCACCGACGTCGGTGAATTCACCTCGACCCAGGTCAGCGGGCTGAGCGCGACGCAGCTCAAGGGCCTGAGCGCCGCGGCCTTCTCGGCCCTGACCTCGACCCAGCTCGGCGGGTTGGACGCCACCCAGATCGGCGGCCTGACGGCGACCCAGACCAAGGGCCTGTCGGACACCGACATCGGCGAGTTCACCTCGACCCAGATCGGCCAGTTCTCCTCGACCCAGCTCGGCGGCCTCTCGGCCACGGCGCTGAACGCGCTCTCGACGACGGAAATCGGCGCGCTGACCGACACCCAGCTGAAGGGCCTGACGGCCGCCCAGCTCGGCGGCCTGTCGACCACCGACCTCGGCGCCCTGACCTCGACCCAGCTCGGCGGCCTCTCGGCGACGCAGCTGAACGGGCTGGGCGCGACCAACACCGCGGCGCTGACGACCACCCAGCTGTCGGGCCTGAGCGCGACCCAGGTCGGCGGGCTCTCGGCCGCCAACCTGTCGACGCTGAGCTCGACCCAGGTGCAGTCGCTGACCACGACGCAGACGGCGGGCCTGACGGCGACGCAGCTGAAGGGCCTGTCGGCGACCGACTTCGCGGAGCTGTCGTCCACCCAGGTCGAAGCCTTCTCCTCGACCCAGCTGGGCGCGCTCTCGGCCGCCAACCTCTCCTCGCTCAGCTCGACGGTGGTCAGCGGCCTCGACGCGACCCAGGTCGGCGGCCTGACCGGCACCCAGCTGAACGGGCTGTCGGACACCGACATCGGCGAGTTCACCTCGACCCAGATCGGCGGGCTGACCTCCAGCCAGCTCGGGGCGCTGTCGACCACCGGTCTGAACGCGCTGACGACGACCGAAGTCGCTGCGCTGAACGCCACCCAGCTGAAGGGCCTGACCGCCGCGCAATTCGGCGGGATCTCCTCGACCGACCTCGGCGCCCTGACCTCGACCCAGCTCGGCGGCCTCTCCTCGTCGCAGCTCAACGGGCTGACGACGACCAACGCCGCGGCGCTGACCACCACCCAACTGTCCGGACTGAGCTCGACCCAGGTCGGCCAGCTCTCGGCGGCCAACCTCTCGGCGCTGACCTCGACCCAGGTCCAGTCGCTCGGCACCGACCAGACGGCCGGCCTGACGACGACACAGCTGAAGTCGCTGTCGAGCACCGATTTCGCCGACCTCTCGACCACCCAGGTCAGCGCCTTCTCGGCGGCCCAGCTGGGCGCGCTGTCGGCGACCAACCTCTCGTCGCTGGACTCCACCGTGGTCGGCGGCCTGAGCTCCACCCAGATCGGCGGCCTGACTTCGACCCAGCTCAGCGGTCTGTCGGCCACTGACGTCGGCGAGTTCACCTCGACCCAGATCGGCGGCCTGACGGCGACCCAGCTGCGCGGCTTCACCGCCACCGGCCTGTCGGCCCTGACCTCGACCCAGCTTGCGCCGCTCGACACCGCCCAGGTGGGCGCGCTGACGGCGACCCAGCTGAAGGGACTGTCGGACACCGACATCGGCGAGTTCAGCTCGACTCAGATCGGCGGGCTTTCCAGCACCCAGCTGGGCGGGCTCTCGACGACGGCGCTGAACGCGCTCTCGACCACGGAAGTCGGCGCGCTGACGGACACCCAGCTGAAGGGCCTCACGGCCGCGCAGCTTGGCGGCATCTCCTCGACCGACCTCGGCGCCCTGACCTCGACCCAGCTCGGCGGCCTCTCGGTCACCCAGCTGAACGGGCTGACGACGACCAGCGCCGGGGCCCTGACCACCACCCAGCTGTCGGGCCTGAGCGCCACGCAGATTGGCGGGCTCTCGGCCGCCAACCTGTCGACGCTGAGCTCGACCCAGGTGCAGTCGCTGTCGACCACCCAGACGGGGGGCCTCTCGGCGACCCAGCTGAAGGGGCTGTCGGCGACCGACTTCGGCGACTTCACGACCACCCAGATCAACGCCTTCTCGGCGACCCAGCTGAACGCGCTGTCGGCGGCCAACATCTCCTCGCTCAGCTCGACGGTGGTCAGCGGCCTCAGCTCGACCCAGGTCGCCGGACTCAACGCCACCCAGCTGAAGGGGCTCTCGGACACCGACATCGGCGAGTTCACCTCGACCCAGATCGGCGGCTTCACCTCCAGCCAGCTCGGGGCGCTGTCGACCACGGCGCTGAACGCCCTGACCACCACGGAAGTGGGCGCGCTGACGGACACCCAGCTGAAGGGGCTGACCGCCGCGCAATTCGGCGGGATCTCCTCGACCGACCTCGGCGCCCTGACCTCGACCCAGCTCGGCGGCCTGAGCTCCACCCAGCTGAACGGGCTGACGACGGCCAGCGCGGCGGCGTTGACCACCACCCAACTGTCCGGCCTGAGCGCGACCCAGGTCGGCCAGCTCTCCGCCGGCAATCTCTCCGCGCTGACCGCCACTCAGGCGCAGTCGTTGACCTCGACCCAGACGGCGGGGCTGACCTCGACCCAGCTGAAGGGGCTGAACGCCACCGACTTCGGCGACTTCTCGACGACCCAGGTCAGCGCCTTCTCGGCGACCCAGCTCGGCGCGCTGTCGGCGAGCAACCTCTCGGCGCTGGACTCCACGGTGATCAGCGGCCTGAGCTCGACCCAGCTCGGCGGCCTGAGCTCTACGCAGCTCGGCGGGCTCTCGACCACCGACGTCGGCGAGTTCACCTCGACCCAGATCGGCCAGCTGACCTCGAGCCAGCTGCGCGGCTTCACCTCCGCAGGCGTCGCGGCCCTGACTTCGACCCAGCTGTCGCCGCTTGACGCCACCCAGATCGGCGGCCTGACGGCGACCCAGCTGAAGGGGCTGACCGACACCGACATCGGCGAGTTCACCTCGACCCAGATCGGCCAGCTGAGCTCCTCGCAGATCGGCGCCCTGTCGACCACGGCGATCAACGGCCTGACCTCGACCGAGGTCGGCGCCCTCGACGCCACCCAGCTGAAGGGCCTGACGGCCACCCAGCTGGGCAGCCTGTCCTCGACGGATCTCGGCGGCCTGACGTCGACGCAGCTCGGCGGCCTCTCCTCGACCCAGCTGAACGGCCTCAGCACCACCAGCGCCGGAGCCCTCAGCACCACCCAGCTGTCGGGCCTGAGCGCGACCCAGGTCGGAGGGCTTTCCTCCGGCAACCTGGCGGCGCTGAGCGCCACCCAGGTGCAGTCGCTGTCGACCACCCAGACGGCGGGCCTCACCTCGACCCAGCTGAAGGGGCTGTCGGCCGGCGACTTCGGCGACTTCTCCACCACCCAGATCGGGGCCTTCTCGGCGACCCAGCTGGGCGCGCTGTCGGACGCCAACCTCTCGGCGATCGACTCGACGGTGATCCAGAGCCTGACCGCCACCCAGGTCGGCGGCCTCACGACCACCCAGCTGAAGGGCATGTCGACCACCGACTTCGGCGAGTTCACCTCGACGCAGATCGGCCAGCTCTCGGCGACCCAGCTCGGCGCGATCAGCTCGACGGCGCTGGCCTCGTTGGGGACCACCCAGATCAGCCAGCTCTCGACGACCCAGCTGAAGAACCTGACGGCCACCCAGCTTGGCGGTCTCACCACCAGCGAGGCGGCGGCGCTGACCACCACCCAGATCTCGGCCCTCAGCGGGTCGCAAATCGCGGGCCTGGGGACGGCGAACTTCTCGGCCCTCGACAGCACCCAGGTCAGCTCGCTAAGCCCGACCCAGCTGACGGCGATCACCACCAGCCAGATCGGGGCGCTGACCTCGACCGACATCGGCGAGCTCACCTCGACCATCCTGGGCTCGCTGACGGGGACCCAGATCGGGGCGCTGAGCACGACCAACTTCACCAGCCTGACCTCGACCCAGATCGACGGCCTGCAATCGACGCAGATCCGCGGCCTGAGCACGGTCCAGCTGGGAGCGATGACCACCACGATCTACGGCGAGCTGAGCGCCACCCAGGTGCAGTCCCTGACGTCCACCCAGGTGGGCGGGCTCTCCACGGCGATCATCGCCGGCCTCACGACCACCGAGGTGGGCGTGCTGAGCTCGACCCAGATCGGCGGCCTGAGCACGCTGCAGATCGACCAGCTGTCGACGACCAACATCACCGCGATGTCGACGACCCAGCTGAGCGGCTTCACGGTCGCCCAGGTGCAGTCGATGGACGCCAGCCAGGTCGACGCCTACGTCGCCGCGAGCTGATCTGGCCCTCTCCCCCGCCTGACCCGCGAAGGGGTCGGGCGGGACGCCGCGGCCGTCGCGCGCCTCTGGTCCCGCCGGCCTGCGACCAGATGGCGCTGGGCCCGGCAAGTGTCGAGCTTGATGGCCGTTGGCTGCACGCCGTGCGATGATTCCTCATCCGAATCATCGCTCAAGCCTGCTCCGACGGCAGGCGGCGAAGGGTGGCCGAGAACTCATGCCAGACACCGTCTTCCTCGACGCGCTGCAGAAGATCACCGCCGGCGCGCTGCCGCTCCGCGACCTGATCGAGGCGGCGATGACCCTCAACGCCTTGGGTCAGACGGCGCTGTCGCGCCAACTCTATAAGCTGTGGGTCCGGCTCAATCCGCAGGACCCGCAGATCCACGTGGCCCAGTTCAACTGCGCCGTGCTGGAGAGCGACGCCGGCGAGCTGTCGACCGCCGCGGACCTGTTGAAGGCCGCCATCGAGGCCAGCCCGGACTTCCTGGCGGCCTACATCAATCTCGGCGGCGTACTGGAGCGCGGCGGGGCGATCGATCACGGGGTCGAGACCTGGAAGGCCATGCTGGGCCGTGTCGCCTCGGTCACCGGCGGCAATATCGACATGAAGGTCACCGCGCTGAAGCAGATCGGGCGGGTGCTCTCCGACCACCACCGCCCGGCGATGTCGGAGCTGGCGCTGCGCGAATGCCTGGAGGTGATCCCCAGCCAGCGCGACGTGATCGAGCAGTACGTCGCCCTGCGGATGGGCCAGTGCGAATGGCCGATCATGGCGACCACTGAACGGGTCGACCGCAACACCCTGATGATGGGCATCAGTCCGCTCTCGGCCTCGGCCTATGCCGACGATCCGATCCTGCACCTGGGCACCTCGGTGCGCTTCGTCGAACAGGCGGTTCCCGATCCGATGGTCAATCCGTTCGACCGGCGCGACGCCGAGATCGACCTCGGCGGCCGGCGGCTGCGTGTCGGCTATGTCTCCTCCGACCTGCGCGACCACGCGATCGGCTACCTGATGGCCGAGCTGTTCGAGCTGCACGACCGCAGCCAGGTCGAGGTCTTCGCCTACTACTGCGGCAAGAAGGACGAGGGGGCGCTGAACGCCCGCATCAAGGCCGCCGTCGAGCATTGGATCGACATCCGCGAGATGAGCGACGACGCCGCGGCCGAGCGGATCGGCGCCGATGGCATCGACATCCTGGTCGACGTCAACGGCCACACCCGCGACGGCCGCTCGAGCCTGTTCGCCCGCCGGCCGGCGCCGATCCTGGTCAACTGGCTGGGCTACCCAGGGACCATGGGCTCGCCCTACCACCACTACATCATCGCCGACGACTGGATCATCCCGCCCGGCAGCGAGCACTACTACACCGAGAAGGTGTTGCGGCTGCCCTGCTACCAGCCGAACGACCGCAAGCGCGGCGTCGCGCCGAACCGTCCGAGCCGGGCCGAATTCGGCCTGCCCGACGACGCCTTCGTCTTCTGCAGCTTCAATGGCGCACAGAAGCTGACCCGCTTCACCTACGATCGTTGGCTGGAGATCCTGCGCGAAGTCCCCAACAGCGTGCTGTGGCTGCTCGACCCCGGCGCCGAGACGGTGCAGCGGCTGAGCGACTACGCCGAACAGCATGGCGTCGAGCGCAGCCGGCTGATCATCGCCCCGAAGCTCGCCAATCCCTTCCACCTGGCGCGCTATCCCCTGGCCGACCTGTTCCTGGACAGCTTCCCCTATGGCGCCCACACCACCGCCTCGGACGCCTTGTGGATGGGCGTGCCGCTGCTGACCATGTCCGGCCGCAGCTTCGCCTCGCGGGTCTGCGGCAGCCTCGTCCGCGCCGCCGGCCTGCCGGAGCTGGTGTGCGATCATCCCCGCGCCTTCGTGCAGCGGGCGATCGAGCTGGCCAGCGCGCCGGCGACGGTGACCGCGCTCAAGGCCAAGCTGGAGCTGAACCGCGGAACCTGCGACCTGTTCAACATGAACAAGCTGGCCGCCAGCCTGGAGGCGCTCTACGCCGGCATCGTCGCGGACTATCTGCAGGGCGAGCTGCCGATGCCGGACCTCGCCAACCTCGACGTCTATCTCAAGGCCGCGGTCGAGTTCGACCACGACAGCCAGGAGATGCTCGCCAACACGCCGGACTACGACGACCTCTATCGGGCCAAGCTCGCCGCCCGCGACCGGGCGCGGCCGCTGCGCCACGACAACCGGCTCTGGCGTCCGGCGGAGCCGCCCCAGGCCGAGGCCGCCCCGGCCGCTCGTCGCCGCGCCGCCGCCCGCTGAGCCGCGCCGAGATGAAACGCATCCTCGTCACCGGCGGCGCCGGCTTCATCGGCTCGCATCTGTGCGAACGCCTGCTCGAGCAGGGCCACGAAGTGCTCTGCGTCGACAACTTCTACACCGGGGCCCGGCGCAACGTGGCGCACCTGCTCGAGAACACCAATTTCGAGCTGATGCGGCATGACGTGACCTTCCCGCTGTTCGTGGAGGTCGACGAGATCTACAATCTGGCCTGCCCGGCCTCGCCGATCCACTACCAGTACGACCCGGTGCAGACGACCAAGACCTCGGTGCACGGGGCGATCAACATGCTCGGCCTGGCCAAGCGCCGGCGCGCGAAGATCTTCCAGGCCTCGACCAGCGAGGTCTATGGCGACCCCACGGTGCATCCGCAGCCAGAGGAATACTGGGGCAACGTCAATCCGATCGGCTTCAGGTCCTGCTACGACGAGGGCAAGCGCTGCGCCGAGACGCTGTTCTTCGACTACCACCGGCAGAACAACGTGCGGATCAAGGTCGCGCGGATCTTCAACACCTACGGCCCGCGGATGCATCCCAACGACGGCCGCGTGGTGTCCAACTTCATCGTCCAGGCGCTGAAGGGGGAGCCGATCACCCTCTATGGCGAAGGCCTGCAGACCCGCTCCTTCTGCTACGTCGACGACCTGGTCGAAGGCTTCCTGCGGCTGATGGCCACCGGCGACGAGATCACCGGCCCGATCAACCTCGGCAACCCGGGTGAATTCACCATCCGCGGGCTCGCCGAGAAGGTCGTCGAGATGACCGGCGCCGCCTCGAAGATCGAGTACCGCCCGCTGCCGCAGGACGACCCGCAACAGCGCCAGCCGAACATCGCCAAGGCCAGGGAGATCCTCGACTGGGCCCCGAGCGTGCAGCTGGAGGAAGGGCTGCGGCGGACCATCGCCTATTTCGATCGGCTGCTGGCCAGCGGCGCCGCCTGACCACGGCTCTATAGAACGCTGTTCGCCAGGCGCTTGCCGCGCGTCGCCCAGGGGCGCAACCTCCGCGGATAAAGAACTTCGGGGAGGTGATTCTTGCGTACGATCCTGATCGTCGCCGGCCTGACGGCGTGTCTTGGCCTGGGCGCCTGTAAACCCTCGCACAGCGAGGCCACTGAGGCGGCGCCTGTGCCGAAAAAGTCCCTGTCGCGGCCAGCCGCCCTCTACGCCGGCCAGGCGCAGATTCTGGCCGTCGACGCGGCCAGCGTCCAACTGGACAAGGCCGACGGCAGCCTGACGCTGCAGGCGACCGGCAAGACCGACATGGCCGGCTATTACAACCTGGCCTTCCTGCCGCGGATCAACGCTGCGCCGCCGCCGGACGGCGTCTACGACGTCGACATCGTCGGCTACATGCCCCAGGGCGCGGCCGCCCAGGCGGTCACCCCGGTGGAGACCAAGGGGGCCTGGGCCAACTATCCGAAAGCCCGCCTCAAGGGCGTCCGCTTCAACGCCAAGACCAACGCCGTCGTCGCCATGCTGCCGACCGGCTGACGGCGGCGGGCGCGGCGCCCCCTCCACCGCTTCGGGGTCCCCCTCCCCCGAAGGGGGAGGAGAGGCGCGTTTGCAGCTTCGTCCTCCTCCCCAGCCCCCGGCGGCGCCCTCAATGCGCCGTCGGGGCGTTCCAGCTCTTGGCGGCGAGGGGGTGGGGCTCGTCGCCGCCGCCCTTGGCGGCCGCGGTGGTCGCCGCCGTCTCCAGCGCCGCCGCCATGGCGTCGTCCACCGTCTCAAGCCAGATGAACTCCAGCTTCTGGCGGGTCTCCTCCGGGATGTCGTCGAAGTCGCGGCGGTTGCGGGCCGGCAGCATCACGCGGGCGAGGCCCGCCGCCTCCGCCGCCAACACCTTCTCCTTGATCCCGCCCACCGGCAGCACCAGACCGCGCAGGCTGATCTCGCCGGTCATGGCCGTGTCGCTGCGCACGTTGCGCTCGCAGAGCAGGGAGGCGAGGGCGGTGAACATCGCCACCCCGGCGGAAGGGCCGTCCTTGGGCGTCGCGCCGGCCGGCACGTGGACGTGGATGTCCTGCTTCTCGAAGGCCTCCGCGGCGATCCCCAGGGAGGCGGCCCGGCTCTTCACCAGGCTCATGGCCGCCTGGGCGCTCTCGCGCATCACCTCGCCGAGCTGGCCGGTCAGGATCAGCTGACCGCGGCCGGGAATTCGCGTCGCCTCGATGAACAGGATGTCGCCGCCGACCGGGGTCCAGGCGAGGCCTGTGGCGACGCCGGGCACGCTGGTGCGCATGCCGACCTCGTTTTCGAACCTGGGCGGTCCGAGGATCTGGGCGACCTCGTCAGTGCCGATGCGGATCGGGCCGGGCTCGCCGCTGGCGATCCGCACCGCCGCGCGCCGCAGCAACCGCCCGAGCTCGCGCTCGAGGCTGCGCACGCCGGCCTCGCGGGTGTAGTCGCCGATCACATGGCCGATCGCCGCCGCATCGACCTCGACCTGTTGCGGCGTCAGGCCATTGGCCTCCAGCTGGCGGCCGAGCAGGTAGCGCCGGGCGATCTCCAGCTTCTCGCGCGCCGTGTAGCCGGCGAGCTGGATGATCTCCATCCGATCCCGCAAGGGGCCGGGGATGGTGTCCAGCATGTTGGCCGTGGCGATGAAGACCACCCGGCTGAGGTCGTAGGGGACCGCCAGGTAGTTGTCACGGAAGCTCGAGTTCTGCTCGGGATCGAGCACCTCCAGCATCGCGGAGGCGGGATCGCCGTGGGCGCCGGCGCCCATCTTGTCGATCTCGTCCAGCATCATCACGCAATCGCGCGAGCCGGCCTTGCGGATGGCCTGGACGATGTCGCCCGGCAGCGCGCCGACATAGGTCCGCCGGTGGCCGCGGATCTCGGCCTCGTCATGCACCCCGCCCAGGCTGACGCGCACGAACTTTCGCTGCATGGCGCGCGCGATCGACTGGCCGAGCGAGGTCTTGCCGACACCCGGCGGGCCGACGAAGCAGAGGATGGGCGCCTTGCCGCCGGGCGCCAGCTTGCGCACCGCCAGGTATTCGACGATCCGCTGCTTGATCTTCTCCAGGCCGTAGTGGTCGGCGTCGAGGATGGCGCGCGCCGCCTCGATGTCGATCGGCGCCGGCTCCGGCAGTTTCCAGGGCAGCTCCGTCAGCCACTCCAGATAGGTGCGGATCATGCCGTATTCGGCGCTGGCGTCCGGCGTGCGTTGCAGCCGGCGCAGCTCCTTGCGCGCCTGGGCGTCGACCTCCTCGGGCATGCCGGCGGCGTCGATCGCCGCCTGCAGGTCGGCGACCTCGGTGTTTTCGTCCTCGCCCTCGCCGAGCTCGCGCTGGATGGCGGCCATCTGCTCGCGCAGCACCGCCTGGCGCTGGCGCTCGTCGAACGTCGCCCGGGTCTGCTGGTTGATCTCCTGGCTGAGCCGCAGCACCTCGATGCGGTGGGCGAGCAGGCGCGAGACCTTGTCCAGCCGCTGGATGATGTCCAGCGTCTCCAGGATGTCCTGTTTCTCCTCGGGCTTGAGGTCCATGTGGGCCGCGGCGAGATCGGCCAGCGCGCCTGGCGCGGTCACCGCCTCGACCGCCTCACGCAGCGGCGCCGGCGCGGCGGGCAGCAGCTGCAGGGCTTCCAGTGCGCGCTGCTTCAGGCCGAGGAACCGAGCCTCGACCTCGTCGCCCTGGCCGACCGGCTCGGGAAGGTGCAGGCCGCGGGCGACCAGGAATGGCCAGCCGGGCAGGAATTCGGTGATGTGGAAGCGCTGCACCCCCTGGCAAATCATGTGATGCGCTCCGTCGGGGGCGGTGATGTAGCGCAGCAGGTTGGCGACGACGCCCATGCGATGCATTTCGGCCGGGCCGGGATGTTCCGCCGTCGGGTCCCTCTGCAGGACCACGGCGAACTGCCGTTGGGCGCGGACCGCCTGCTGGGCCGCCTCGACTGCCTCGCGGCTGTTGAGCGCGATCGGCAGCACGATCTCCGGAAATAGCACCGCCTCGCGGACGGGAACGATGATCACCGCATCGAACGGGATCGGCGGCAGCGCGGCCGCATCCGCGGCGTTCCGGGGTTCCGACATCGGTCAGCCTCCGCTCAGCGGGTCTTGTGCAGGCTGACCATCAGGCAGCCGTTGGCGACCACATGGCGCACGTTGTCGTAGCGGCCCGCCGGGAGGCGGATGCGTCGCTCGAAACAGCCCTGCGGAAGTTCCAGCCGGTGGATGACGGCGGTCTCCAGTTCGGGCGGCGGCACGCGGGTTCCGGCGAGGCGCAGCATGCCGTCCTCGATCACCGCCTCCACCGCGTCGGGGTCGACGCCGGGGAGGGCGGCGAGGATCAGCACCTCGCGATCGGTCTCCAGCATGTCCACCGGCGGCTCCCAGCAGGCCGCGTCGGGGCGGCGGTTTCCCGGGCGGAAGAGCTGGCGGTGGAGGCGCTCGGCCCGGGAAAGCATCTGCACGGCATCGGCCCACATCCAGGCCGTCGGATCGTCACGGCGCATTGTCATGCCTCCTCGCGCGCCGCTCCTAACGAGCGGAACGCCTGCAAGGGTTCCCACAAGCGGAGGTTTAGATTAGCACGCTAAGGCTCACACGCCTTGACTGGAAAGCCGGAAGCCGCTCGAAATCCGCCGCCGCCGTCTGGTCCGCCTGCGGAGCAAGTGTCGTGCAGATGTCGCGTCGGCTGTGCATAAGCGCCGCGAACCGGAAGAGGTGGTCCATGAACCCGAAGTCCGTTGTCTCCACGACCCTGGCCCTGACCGCCAGCGCCTTGCTGCTGTTCGGCTGCGGCAAGTCCTCCCAACAGACCCCAGCCCCGGCCGCAGCCGGCGGCGGCGTCATCTCGGGCGCCGGCGCGACCTTCCCCGCGCCGATCTACGCCCGCTGGGCGGAGGCCTATAAGGCGGCGAGCGGCCTGTCCCTGAACTACCAGGCGATCGGCTCGGGCGGCGGCGTCAAGCAGATCGAGGCCGGCACCGTCGATTTCGGCGCCTCCGACAAACCGCTGAAGGCGGACGACCTGGACAAGAACGGCCTCTACCAGTTCCCGACGGTGGTCGGCGGGGTGACGCCGGTGGTCAATCTTCCGGGCGTGCAGTCGGGGCAGGTCAAGCTCACCGGCGAACTGCTCGGCGACATCTACCTCGGCGCGGTGAAGAGCTGGAGCGATCCGAAGATCGCCCAGGTCAATCCCGGCGTGAAACTGCCGAACCTGCCGATCACCGTCGTCCATCGCTCGGACGGCTCCGGCACCAGCTTCCTGTTCACCACCTATCTCACCGGCAAGAGCCCCGCCTGGGCGCAGAAGGTCGGGGCCAGCGACTCCGTGGAATGGCCGACGGGAATCGGCGGCAAGGGCAATGACGGCGTCGCAGCCTTCGTCGAACAGACCGCAGGCGCGATCGGCTATGTCGAATATGCCTACGCGACCCAGAGCAAGCTCGCCTTCACCCAGTTGCAGAACCACGACGGCGCCTTTGTCGCGCCGACCGCCGAGGCCTTCGCCGCGGCGGCCGGCGGCGCCGACTGGGCCAAGGCGCCTGGCAACTATCTGGTGCTGATCGACCAGCCCGGCGCGGCCGCCTGGCCGATCACCGGGGCGACCTTCATCCTGCTGCACAAGCAGCAGGCCGACGCCGCCAGGGGCAAGGCCGTGCTGGCCTTCTTCGACTGGGCCTACAAGAACGGCGACGCCGCGGCGAGCCAGCTGGCCTACGTCCCGTTGCCCGCCGCCGTGAAGGACCTGGTTCGCAAGCAGTGGGCGGACATCAAGACCGCCGACGGCAAGCCGGTCTATCCGGCGTCGTAGCCGGCCTTGCGCCGCCTCGGCTCGACTCCGACGGCCACTGGCGGATCTCCGCCTTCGGCAGCGAGCAGGCTTCCGCCGCGTTCCGGCCCGAGGCGGCGCGCCGCGCTCAGGACGCGGGATCGAGGCGGACGGAGGTCAGGCCGACGCCGAGGCGGCGAACGTCGGGGGACTCTCCGGTTTCCTTGGGCGAGCGGGGGTGGTCGACCTTGAGCGTGACGTCGAGCAGTGAACCGGGCGTCAGCGCCTTCGGCACGCGGACTTCGAAGCGCTCAGGCTGGGCCGTGAGCGAGAGCCTTGTGATCGTCTGGCCGCCGATCACCACCGACAGGACCTGGCCCGTGCCGGGGTAGCCCCTGGCGACGAGGGTCAGCCGCAGGTCGCGCTCGGGCGGAGCGTTCAGGCGGAAGAACAGCTCAGGTTCGCCGCCATCCGACCAGGCCCCCCAACCCTCCGGCTGGCTCCAGTCCTTCCCCAGCACGCAATGGAACTCGCGCGCCTGTCCCTCGAGCGAAACGGTGACGCCGAGCGGAAAGGGATCCGGGACCTGCGCCGGCCGCAGGACGTACGGATCGCGCGCGCCGAGCGGCGGGATCACCAGCAGCCGACTGACCTGTTTGAGCCGCGATGCGTCGAGGCCCGCCGGAATGCATTTGTCGCTGATGACGTAGAGACGCTTCGGATCCAGGTCGCCGCGCAGGAAACGGCTGCGCGCGGCGGTCTCGAAGGCCTTCTGCGCCGGATTGGTCCGGGCGGTGTACATGATGTTGATCGGTCGGCCCATCGAGGACGCGCGCCAGGCGATCTCCGTGAAAGCCTGCTGATCGACGTGTGGATCGGGCGGCTGGAACTCCACCCTGTCGGCGCTGGCGATCAGCGGCTCCCATCTCGGGTTGGGCGTGCGCGGGTAGCGCGGGCCGGCGGCGGCTGCCGCCGTCATCGCCCGGGCGGCGGTCCTGAAGCCTGTCAGGTCGGCGAACTGCAGCGCCAGCGCGGCGAGGCCGACGGCGAAGGCCCATCGGCGCGGCAGGGCGAAGATCAGCTGCAGCGAGACGAGGATCAGCACATAGGCGCAGGGCCAGAACAGCCGCCCCGAAGCGCGGAACATCTGCGGCAGGTGCGGGATCCAGTCGTAGGAGAGCCGGCCAACGACCCGGCCGTGGAACTGGATCTTGTCGGAGAGCGCCAGCGCGAACAGCACGACGAGGGCGGGCGCCAGCCAGGCCAGCCAGTGCATCCGCCGCAGCCGCGCACGTCCCGCCGAGGTCGCCAGGGTCGCCAAGGCCAGCGCCACGAGGGCGAGCAGGCCGGCGCCGAGATACTGGAACCCCTCGAAGTACTGGCCATCGCCCTGCGGCCTTACCGGAAGGAACCGGGAGTAGCCGGTGAACCCGGGATTGAACAGGGCGTCCAGCGCCATGGAATAGAAGCCGAAGCCCCCGCCGTCTCCCTCGTATCCGCCCAGGGCGCCGCTGGCCCAGAGCGCCACGACGGGCGCGGCGGCGACCGCCGCCGTCCGTGCGGCGAGCCCGAAGAGACCGCGCAGGTCCCGGCTGCGGACCAGGCCGATGTAGCGGCGCAGCAGGTCCGACGCCCAGATCGCCGCGTTCATCAGCAGCAGATAGGGGTGGACCAGGGCGGAGATCGCCAGGATCGCGCCGTACCAGAGGTCTCGCCGCTCTTCCCGCTGCACATGGATGAAGGCGTAGAGCGACAACAGGATCGTCCAGTGGGCGCACAGGTTGGCGTGGCCCATGCGATTGATCAGCGTGGGAACCACGGTCAGCAGGGTCGCGCCGAGCAGCCGCAGCCAGCGGTCCTTGCCATCGCCGCGCAGCAGGGCGTAGGCGGCGGCGAACTGCAGCACGATGCAACTGAACAGCCAGGGACCGGTGAACTGGAAGGGCGTCGGCAGGATGGCCGAGAACGGCTTCAGCAGCAGGCAGAGCAGCGGGTTGGAGTCGGTGTAGGTCACCGGGACGCCGTGCGGCCAGGCCAGCAGCCGGGTGAAGCCCAGCGGCCAATGCCAGTCGTCATGGCGCAGGGCGTTCCAGCCGATCACGTTGGCGCCCCAGTCGCCCGACAGCAGCCACGTCGCATTGGTCGGGACCAGGATCTGCCAATGGTAGAAGTAGGCGAAGATCCCGACGGGTGCGGCGACGGCGACGGCGTGGAACAGCAGGTCCTGGAAATTCGCGCGTGACTTGCTGATCATGAGGCCGGTGGTAGCAGAACTTGCCGGCCTCGAAACCTGGGATTGCACTGCTCGGCAGGGCGGCTCAAGCGATCGCCAGGACTGCGCAAGACGAAGCCGACCAGATCCGGCTGGCCGCGTGCGCCGGTCTTCGACGGGTGATCGGTCTCAGACGGACTTCGCGGGTCGCGCCGGAGGCCGCAGTCGCGCGACGACGACGTCGATCAGCAACGCCGCCACGAGCGTGGCGCCGACCAGCGGGTAGATCACGCCAACGACGGCGACCGACGCGAGCACGCCGGCGGCGACGCGCTTGTCCGACGGCGCCGGCGGCGCGCCCAGGCCCCCGGGCGGCCTTCGCTTCCACCACATGATCACCGCTGAGACCGCCAGCAGCACGATGGCGACGCAGCCGGCGAGCATCAGGTAGCGGTTGAGCGGGCCATACTCCTGGCCCTGGTGCACGGCGATGCCCCATTCGATCGCCTTGGCGCCCGCGCCCCATTGGCCGAAGCCCGCATCGCCCAGCACCCGGCCGGTGTGCTGGTCGAGATAGATCGTGCGGCTGTCCTCGACCCGGTCCGGCCGATAGTCGCCGACGTAGGCGCCGTCCGGACCGCTGGGCAGGGTGACGCCGAACGGCGCCTTCAGGCCGAGCTGGCGAAACCGGGCGACGGCGCGGTCGAGGCCGATCGCGCCCTGGGCGCCCGGCGTCGACATCGGCATGGGCGCCTGCTCCAGCGCCCAGGGCCGATCCGGCTTGACGCTGTCCGCCGCCGGTTGCGCCGCCTTGCTCGGCGGCATGTCCATGGCGAGCATCCAGCCAGGCGTGACCTTGGCGGGAGCCGCGGGCTCGTAGAGGTGCGCGGCGGTGACCCAGCGCTGGACATGGTCGCCCCAGAACATCGACCAGGGCATGCCGGTGACGGCGAGGAACAGGATCACGCCGGCCGAGAAGATCCCCACGATGGCGTGCAGGTCACGCCAGAACACCCGCTGGCGCGGCGCGCCGCGCACGGTGACGACGCCGCCGCCGCGGCTTCTCGGCCACCAGAGGAAGACGCCGGTCGCCACCATCACCACAGCCCAGCCGGCGGCGATCTCGACGACGGTGCTGGCCCAGAAGCCGAACTTCTGCAGGCTGTGGATCTTGCGGACCAGCTGCATCACGCCGCCGTAGGGCGTGGTTCCGATCAGGCGACCGTCGTAGGGATCGGCGAAGGCGGTGAGCGCCTTGCCGTCGTCGGCGCGGACCAGCAGCCGGATGGCCCGGTCCGGCGCGTCCGCCGGGGTGAACTGCAGCACCTGGCCGGGCGCCGCCGCCTCCACCTTGGCTATCACCCTGCTCGGCGGCGCGAACGGGGCCGCGCGGACCGGGACATCCTCCAGGCGGCGGTAGGCCAGGTGGTCGAGCTCGGGCTTGAAGAGGTAGAGCCCGCCGGTGACGGCCAGCATCACCAACACCGGCAGCACGAGCAGGCCGGCGATGAAGTGCCATCGCCAGACCGCCCGGTAGAGCGAGCTGGCGATGGCGGGGTCGGACGCTGCGACAGTCATCAGTCGATCACCCAGCGAAAGCCGGCGACCGCGCTGAACGGCGTCCCGATGCGGGGTAGGTCGAAGCCGCTGTTGTCGGCGACATAACGCCTGTCGAACAGGTTCTCGACCTGGACGAAGGCATTCAACTTCGGCGTGAGCGGATAGCTGGCGGCCAGATCGACGACCACGTGGGAATCCACCGGGAGGGTGTTGTCGTTGTCGCCCCAACTCTTCGACAACCAGCGAAGTTGCGGCGTCACCCGCCAACCGGCTGGCGCGGCGTAGGTAACGCTGGCGCTGGCGCGGTGGCGCGGAATCCCGCCCTGCTGCTTGCCGACGCTGGCCGGGTCGAACGCGCTCTCGACGATCGTGGAGTCGGCCAAGGTGTAGCCGAGCGTCGCGCTCCACGCGGGGGTGACCGTCAAGTTCGCCTCGGCTTCGACCCCGCGGCTGCGCGCCCGGCCGGCGTTGATGTTGCGCGTGCCGAAGAAGAAGCCGGGCGGCAGCTCGCTCTGCGCCAGCGGGGCGAAGGTGATCAGGTTCCGGACGGTGCTGGTGAAGGCCGTCACCTGCAGGCGCAAGCCGCCCCGATTGACGTCGAAGCCGGCCTCCGCGCCGCGCAGCGTCTCGGGCTTCAATGACGGATTGCCGAAGAAGATGCCCTGCGGCGTGGAGAAGGCGCGGTAGAGGTTGTCGAGGGTAGGGGCGCGGAACGCCTTGTACGCCGCCGCCCGCAGGGCGAAGGCCGGGGTCAGCGACCAGCGCGCCGAGACCCGGGGATCGAGGCTGGAGGTGCTCCGGTCGGGCGCATGGCCGAGCCCACCCGGGGCGCCGTCGAAGGCGTCATAGTTCTTGAAGGACTGGTAGCGAAGGCTGGCCAGCAGCTCGAGCGCCTCGATCGGCCGCAGGCTGACCTGACCGAAGCCGCCGACGAAGCGCTGCTGGCCGTAGCCGACATCGGTGCGGACCTGCTGGCCCGTGTCGTCGAAGATGTCGGCGACGTCGCGACCCTGGAGGCCGTGATAGTCGACGCCCGCGGTCATGTTGCGCAACCAGCCTATCGTCAGGCTCTTCGACCAGACCAGGGACAGTCCGGTGTCGTGGACCGGGGTGCTGTGGCGGTTCTGGACGAACTCGGTGTCGCCGGGCTGGGGGGCGGAGGAGATGTCGGTGTTGTCGGTGCGGAACCGGCTCTTGTCATGGAAGCCGGTCAGGGTGACGGCGCCCAATTCGCCGAGATCCTGCGTCATGTCCGCCGAATAGGTCCAGGCCCGCTGCTTGTTGACGGCGAGCGGGCTGCCGAGCGTCTGGTGGTTGTCGTGGTAGCCGACGCGGAAGTGGGCGGTCAGGTTGGCGCTCGGCTTCCATTCGCCGGCGACCGCCAGGTTGTGTGCGGTGAACGAGGTCGGGACGCTGATCGGCTCCGCCAGGGCCTTGGGCGCGGTGATGAAGCCGTCCGTGTGGCTGACCGCAGCCTCGAAGCCGAGCTTGACTGCGCCGGAGACCAGGCCGCCAGAAGCGTCGCCGCGGTAGGTTCCGTAGCTTCCGCCAGCGGCGTCCAGCGTCAGCGCATCGTGGTCGGCCGCGCGGGTGAGGACGTTGATCACTCCGCCCATCGCGTAGTTGCCCCATAGCGTCGCGCCGCCGCCGCGAACGATCTCGACCCGATCGATGGTCTCCAGCGGGATGCGGTTCCACTGCACATAGCCGAAGAACGAGTCGTTCAGCGGAACGCCGTCCAGCAGCACCAGGGCGCGAATGCCGCCGAGACCGCGCATGGAAACGTTCAGCGACGTCGGGTGAAGCTGATAGGAGGCGGCGATCGGCACGTCCACCGACGGAACGTGGCGCAGGATGTCGTCGAGGGACTTGGCCGGCGCCTGAGCGATTTCCGCGCCGGTGACCACAGAGGCGCTGACCGGAATGTCCCGCAGCGTGCGTTCCGATCGCGTCGCGGTGACGATGACTTCGCTTACGGTGTTGGGCGCGGCTTCCTCGGCGAATGCGAAGGACGGCGCAGCCGACAGGACGGCCGCGGTGGCGAGCAGAAGAGTTTTCATCATGATCCTTCGGCGCGGCGCGCCGTGATGTGCTGACGGTCAGGCGATCGGCGCAGCCTCGAAGGACGCGCCGGCCCGTATCGCGCGGCCCCGCGAGGCGGCGCGTCAGGTCAACAGGATCGGAGGACCTCGGGGCGGCAGCGGCGGGGCCGCCAGACCGCGGCCGGGCGCGAGATCCCGGCGCAGGGGCAGGGGCTCCGCAACGGGCGCCGACACGAAGGTGACCGTCGCGACCGGATGCGGATCCGGCGGCGACGCCGCGGTGGCGTTGCCGGCGAAAGCGCAGGGGGCGTCGTGCGCGGGCTTTTCACCCGGCGCCTTCTTGCCGCCGCCAGGGTCGAGGAAGCCTGCGTCGACCGACACCGCGCCGTGGCCGGTGCAGAGCACCAGCGGGAAGGGCGTCGACGAGGTCCCGACCATGAAGCCGGCCGGAACCAGCACCTTCAGCGCCACCGCCAGCATCGCCAACGTCAGACAGACGTGGCGCCAGGTTCTGGAACGGCGGGCGGATGCGGACACGGCGCGGCTCATATCGAAGGTTTCGCGTCGTGTCTTCGCCATTTGGGCTGCGCCGCGACGTCCCGCCACGGCGGCGCCCGCGAGTTCAGCCGAGCTTGGCGATGACCTGTTCGTCGAAGCGCTCGGCCTGCTCGCACCATTCCGCGCGGGTCGCGACATGGAAGTCGGTCGCCGCCGTCGTCACGCCCAACTCGGCGTATCGGCCCAGCTTGTCGACCAGTTGTTGCGGGCTGGCGTCCTCGCCGGACTGGGTGATGCTGGCGAGCACGATCTCCGGCAGAGCCTCGCGGCCGATCTTGTCGCAGTGGGCGCGCATGTAGGCGATCCCCTCCGCCAGATCCATTTCGTTGGTCATCGCGGTGGTGCGGCTGGTCGAGGACACCTGGGCGGAGGTGAAGAAGGGGTTCCACCCGTCTGCCAGCTCCACCGCCCGGCGGATCGCCCGCTTCGAGTTGCCGCCGATGTAGATCGGCGGGTTCGGCTGCTGCAGCGGCCGGGGCAGGATGCGGTTGCCGGGCGCCTCGTAGGTCGAGCCCTTGAAGGTGAACTCGTCATTTCCCCAGGCCGCCTTCATGGCCAGGATGTACTCGTCCGTGATGTCGTTGCGGCTGTCGAAGTCGACCCCCAGCGCCCGGTACTCGCCCTTCAGGTAGCCGGCGCCAACGCTGAGCGTTACGCGGCCGCCGGAGAAAACGTCGAGCGTCGCCACCGCGCGGGCAGTGATGAAGGGGTTGCGGTAGGGCAGCACCAGGATGCCGGTCTGCAGCCGCACCCGCGTGGTGACCGCCGCGATCAGCGACAGCATGACGAAGGGATCCGGGGCGTGGTGGCCGCCGGCGTCCAGCCAGCGGCCGGTCGGGCAGGGGTGGTCGGTCACCAGGACGGCGTTGAAGCCGGCCCGATCGACAACCGCGCAGATCTCCGCGATGGCCTCCGGGCGGACGAATTCCTCCGCGGCATCGGTCCTGTCGAACGGCATGGCGACGTTGATCTTCACGGCGTTCGCCAACCCTTCCTCCGATATTGCGGGCCACACTATGTAAGCCGGTCCGAAGGCGGTCAACGCCGCCGGGCCTCAGAAGCGCCGCGGCGATGTTGATCGGGTGTTCAGGATTTTCCGGCCGCAGCGAGATCCTCCGGCTCGTCGATGTCCAGGGCCAGGGTCTCGGAGCGGACCAGCCGCGGCGCAAGCGCCAGGCGCGACGCCTCGGCGCTATGCCGGGCGAAGCTGTCGGGCCCGTACTGGAACTGGAAGTCCCGCGCCGCCGGCAGCGGCAGCGACAGCGCGTTGGTGCCGGCGCCTTTCCAGTCGGGCGCCACGCCCAGCAGGTCCGGCGGCAGGTTGGCGAGCGCCTCGAGGTCGGCGCGGCTGACGCGCGGCAGATCGCCGGCCAGGATCACCAGCCGGTCCACTCCCGCTGCGGCCGCCGCCGGAAGGGCGGACGCCAGCGCTGCGTTGAGGCCGCCGCCGGGGTCGACCAGCCGCCGGATGGGGCCAGGCAGGCCGTGGCTGGAGGGCCCGAGCAGCAGCACCTCGTCCACGCCGCAGGCTGCGCGCGCCGTCTCGACCCCATGCTGCAGCATCCGCGCGACCAGCTCGCGCCGCGCCGTCTCGCCCAGCGCCGGCGCGAGCCGCGTCTTGCACGCCTCGGGCGCCTTCACCGGGATCAGAACCCAGCAGGTCATCGCGGCGCAGGGGTCATGGCGCCGGCGCGGTGGTCAGGCCGGTGAAGCGGACGCCGGCGCCGTCGGCCTTATAGGTCTTGTTGAAGAAGATCAGGATCGAGGTCAGCGCCTCGGCCGCCGCGGAGTTGGCGAGCGAACCGGCGGCCAGGCCGCGAAGGCCCATGCTCGCCGCCAGCGCGACCACCTCGCTGCGCGCCTCGACATCGTCGCTGAACACCAGCACGTCACAGTCGACGGCGTGGCCCTCGGCGAGCTTGTGGGCGGCGACATTGTGGAAGGCCGAGACCAGCCGCACGTCCGGGCCCAGGTGCTCGCGGGCCTCCAGCGCCGCGCAGCCGGCGGCCGGCAGTTGCACCCGCATCACCTTCGGTGGAACCAGCGGTACGGTGGTGTCGACGACGATCGCATTCCCCACGGCGTGCCGGATGTCGCGCAGGGCGCCGGCCTGGGCGGCGTAGGGCACCGTGACGATGACGAAGTCCGCCCCCGCCGCGACCTCGGCGTTGACGCCGTGGCCGACCTGGCCGCCCAGTTCGGCGGCGTGCCGGGCCGCGGCCTCGGCCTTGCGCGAGCCGATCGAGACCTGATGGCCGGCCTTCACCAGCGACCTGGCGATCGCCGAGCCCAGATCCCCGGTGCCGCCTACGACTGCGATTTTCGCCATTCCCGTCCCCTCCAGGTCTCGTTGGTTGGTAGATTGTTTCCCGCCATAGCCCGGATCTGTTGCGAGGCAAGGTTGCATTTGCCCGACGCATCGGTCATCCCTGGAGTCGATCCGCCGCGCGAAAGGCCCGGCCACGCGAACCCCGGACGTTGGAGCTGGCCGAAAGGGCCGTCCGCTCCACGTCGCCAGTCCCCGGTCCGAGACCAGAATGGACGACGTGAACGTCGCGGAGACGGCGCGCCGCAGCGCCCAGCCCCTGAGCGTCTTGCCGCTGGAAGGCCTGCCGATGTTCGGCCCGGGCTTCAGTGTGGCCGCCGAGGTGGTCGCCGCCGCCGCCCGCCAGCGGACCCCGATCGCCGCGGGCGACGTGGTCGTGCTGGCCCAGAAGATCGTTTCCAAGGCCGAGGGACGCACAGCAAGGCTGTGCGAGGTCGTCGCGGGGGACGTGGCGCAGGCGCTGGCGGATCGGACCGGCCGCGCCGCCCCCTTGATGCAACTGTTGCTCGACGAGAGCGAGACCCTGGTGCGCACCACGCCGATGGTGGTGATCGCCCGCCACCGCACCGGCCATGTCGCCGCCAACGCCGGCATCGACGCCTCCAACGTCGCGGGCGGGGCCGACGACACGGTGCTGCTGTGGCCGCTCGATCCTGACGCCAGCGCCCGGGCGATCCGCGCCGAGATCAAGGCGCTGACCGGCGTCGCGCCGGCGGTGGTGATCGCCGACAGCCTGGGAAGGGCCTGGCGGATGGGCACACAGGGAACCGCCATCGGGGTCAGCGGCCTTTGCGTCGTCGACGATCGGCGCGGCGAAACCGACCTCTTCGGCCGCACCCTGCAGGCCACCCTGGTGGCGGTGGCCGACAGCGTGGCGGCCGCCGCGGTGCTGGTGATGGGCGAGGGGGCCGAAGGGGCGCCGGCGGTGATCGTCCGCGGCGCAGACCGCTTCGTCAGCGCCGCGGACGGGCCCGGCGCGGTCGCCGGCCTGCGGCCGCTGCAGGAGGATCTGTTCCAGTGACCGGCGGCCACGTTCTCGCGCTTTGCGGCGGTGTCGGCGGCGCCAAGCTGGCGGACGGCCTGGCGGCGGCGCTGCCGGCCGAGCGGCTGACCATCATCGTCAATACCGGCGACGATTTCGAGCACGTCGGGCTGGCGATCTCGCCGGACATCGACACCGTGGTCTACACCCTCTCGGGACTCGCCGACACCGTGCGCGGCTGGGGCGTGGCGGACGAAAGCTGGGAGGCCATGGCCCAGCTGGGCCGACTGGGCGAGCCGCAGTGGTTCCAGCTCGGCGACCGCGACCTCGCCATGCACATCGCCCGCACCCGTCGCCTGCGCGAAGGCGAGACCCTGTCGCAGGTGACCGCCAGCCTCGCCGCCAAACTCGGCATCGGGCCGGCCATCGTGCCGATGAGCGACGATCCCGTGCGGACAATGGTCGAGACCGAGGACGGGGTGCTGGATTTCCAGCGCTACTTCGTCGCCGAGCAATGTCGCCCGGTGGCGCGGGCCATCGGCTTCGCCGGCGCACGTGAGGCGAAGCCGTCACCGGGCTTCGCCGCCGCCCTGGCGCGGGACGACCTGGCCGCCATCGTCATCTGCCCCTCCAACCCCTACCTCAGCATCGATCCGCTGCTGTCGCTGCCGGGCGTGCGCGACCGGCTGGCGCGCCTCGCCGTCCCACGGGTGGCGGTGTCGCCGATCGTCGCCGGCCAGGCGATCAAGGGGCCGACCGCCAAGCTGATGGCCGAACTGGGGGCCAGCGTCGACGTGGTCGGCATCGCCCGGCACTACCAGGGCCTGGTCGACGTGTTGATGATCGACGAGGCCGACCGTGATGCGGCGTCCGCCGTCGAAGCGCTCGGCCTGCGGGCGCTGGCTGCGCCGACGATCATGACGTCGCCGGCCGATCGCGTGGCCCTGGCCAAGGCGACCCTGGCGGTGGCGGGGGTCTAGACAGTCATCTGGCCGGACAGAGCTGGAAACAGCCGGTCGGCCGCGTGTTCGCAAACGGGTGGAGGCATAGGATGTATACGGACGAACAGCTGAAGCGCCGCCTGCTGGCCGCTGCGACGCCGGACCTGCTCGCCGAATCCCGCGCGCGGCGCGACGCCCGCGGGCCGGCGCGGACCACCTATTCGCGCAAGGTGTTCATCCCGCTCACCCAGCTGTGCGCCGACGTCTGCCACTACTGCACCTTCGCCAAGGCCCCGCGGGCGCTGGCCCAGCCCTATCTGTCGCCGGACCAGGTTCTGGAGATCGCCCGCCAGGGCGCGGCGATGGGCTGCAAGGAGGCGCTGTTCACCCTCGGCGACGCGCCGGAGCGGCGCTATCCCGCCGCCCGCGAGGCGCTGGCGGCGCTCGGCTTCACCCGCACCGTCGACTACCTGGAGCACGTCGCCCGGCGGGTGCTGACCGAGACCGGCCTCTTGCCGCACATCAACGCCGGCATACTGACGCTGGAGGACCACCGGCGCCTGCGCGCGGTCTCCGCCTCGACCGGCCTGATGCTGGAGAGCAGCGCCGAGCGGCTCTGCGAACGCGGCGGCCCGCACTTCGGCTCGCCGGACAAGCGGCCGGCGGTGCGCCTGGCCTCGCTCGACGCCGCGGGGCAGGCGCGCATCGCCACCACCAGCGGCGTGCTGATCGGCATCGGCGAGACCGAAGACGAGCGGATCGCGTCGTTGTTCGCCCTGCGCGACGTCCACCGCCGGCACGGCTGCCTGCAGGAAGTCATCGTCCAGAACTTCCGCGCCAAGGGCGGCACCAAGATGGCGCTGGCCGTCGAGCCGACCGAGGCGGATCTCTACCGCGCCATCGCCTGGGCGCGGATCATCCTGCCCGACGAGGTCTCGGTGCAGGCGCCGCCGAACCTCAACGACGACCGGCTGGAGGCCCTGCTGGACGCCGGCATCGACGACTGGGGCGGGATCTCGCCGGTCACCATCGACCATGTGAACCCCGAGGCCCCCTGGCCGCAGATCGCGCAACTGGCCGAGGTCTGCGCCCGCGCCGGCCGGCCGCTGGTCGAGCGGCTGACGATCTATCCGCGCTTCGTCCACGCCCGCGCCGAATGGCTGGATCCCAAGCTGCGCGCGCCCGTGCTGAAGCTCAGCGACAGCGAGGGCCTGGCCCGCGAGCACCCCTGGTGTCCGGGCTCCGCCGCCCATCCGCCGGGCTCGGTGAGGTCGCCGCTGGGCGCGCCGGCGATCGGCCCGGGCGGGGCGCTGGACCGGCTGCTCGACCGTGCGGCCTCCGGGGTCGAACTGGCCGAGGCCGAGATCACCGCCCTCTTCGCCGCCCGCGGGGCGCACGCCGAGGCGGTGGTGCGCGCGGCCGATGCGCTCAGGGCCGAGGTGCGCGGCGAGGTCGTCACCTACGCGGTCAACCGCAACATCAACTACACCAACATCTGCACCTACAGCTGCAGCTTCTGCGCCTTCTCCAAGACCTCCACCAAGGCCGGCACGCGCGACAAGCCCTATGTGCTGCGTGACGAGGAGGTCGCCGAACGCGCCCGCGAGGCGGTGGCCAACGGGGCCACCGAGGTCTGCCTGCAGGGCGGCATCCACCCGAGCTACACCGGCGACACCTATCTCGGCATCCTGCAGGCGGTGAAGCGGGCGGTTCCAGACCTGCACGTCCACGCCTTTTCGCCGCTGGAGGTCAGCTCCGGCGCCCAGACCCTGGGGATGAGCGTGCGCGACTACCTGCAGATGTTGAAGGACGCCGGCCTCGGCTCGCTGCCCGGCACCGCCGCCGAGATCCTCGACGACGAGGTCCGCGCCGAGATCTGTCCCGACAAGCTGAACACCCAGGACTGGCTGGACGTGGTGCGCGACGCCCATTCCGTGGGCCTGCCGACCACCGCCACCATCATGTTCGGCCACCTCGACCGGCCCGAGCACTGGGCGCGGCATCTGCTCGCCATCCGGCGGCTTCAACTGCAGACCGGCGGGTTCACCGAGTTCGTGCCGCTGCCGTTCGTGCACATGCAGTCGCCGGTCTACCTGCGCGGCCAGGCCCGGCGGGGCCCGACCTGGCGGGAATCGGTGCTGATGCATGCGGTCAGCCGCATCGTGCTGCACGGGGCGATCGGCTCGATCCAGGGCTCCTGGGTCAAGCTGGGCGTCGAGGGCGCGGCGGCCTGCCTCAACGCCGGCTGCAACGACCTCGGCGGGGTGCTGATGAACGAGAGCATCAGCCGCGCCGCCGGCGCCGAGCACGGCCAGGAGGTCAGCGTCGTCGAGCTGCGCGCCGCCGCGGAATCCGCCGGCCGCACGCTGCGCCAGCGCACCACCCTCTACAAGCTGATCGAGCCGACCACGCCGGTGCGCGAGCCGGCCTGACGGGCTATAGCCGGTCGCTGCCGTCGATCGGCTCCGGCGTGGTGCGGTCGCGGGCGAGGGCCGGGTGGTAGGCGGGGTCGTCGGCCAGCAGGTCGCGCCAGCGGTTGAGGAAGAGGGCGACCTCCTCGGCGGCCGGCAGCGCCTCGCCGCGGGAGGCTTTCTCGCGGTGGCTCAACTCGGCGAACGGGGTGTAGACGATCCGCATGCCGAGCAGCCGCAGCCGCAGGCAGAGGTCGATGTCGTTGAACTCCAGGGTGAAACGCTCGTCGAAGCCGTTCACCGCCTCCATCGCCGCCTTGCGAGTGGCGAACACCGCCCCGGTGACCATCGACCATTCGCGGTGGATCAGCGGCCAGTCCTGGTAGGTCGCGGCCTCCGCCGGCAGGCCGAACCAGCCGTGCGCGGCCCCGCCGCACAGGCCGCCGATGATGCCGGCATGCTGCAGTCGCCCGTCGGGGAACAGCAGCCGCGCGCCGACGCCGCCGACGTCACGGTCGATGGCGAAGGTCATCAGCGCCTTCAGCCACCCGGGCGAGCGCACCTGCACGTCGTCGTTCAGCAGCACCAGGTGCTCGGTCCCGGCCATCCGCCACAGCCGGTTCATCTTGGCGGCGTAGTTGAACGGCTCGTCCGCGGCCCTCGGCGTCGGGACCCGGGTCACCGCGAACGGCCGCGCCCCGGCCAGGGCGGCGGCGTCCGGGCTGTCGTCGCCGATCAGGACGCTGAGCCGGTCCATCGGCCAGTCGGTGCGCGCGAGGCTGTCGAGCAGCTCAAGCACGTAGGGCCGTCCGCGTTCCGGCCCCGATTGCCGCGTCGGCACGACCAGGGTGACCGGCGGAACCTCGTCGAACCGGCGCTGCAGCTGCAGCGAGCCCGGCGTGAGCCCGTCGGCGATCTCCAGGGGGCGCGAGCCGATCCAGGCTTGCAGCGCCCGTCGGCGGTGCTCGCGGGCGGCCTCGGCGCGCGCGCCGCGCCAGCCGATCAGCAGCTGCGGAATCCGCTCGATCCCGGCGCCGGCCGCCTGGGCGCGCAGCACCAGGTCGTAGAGGGCGGCGTCCTGCATCTCCGGGCGTAGTCCGCCCAGCCGGTGCAGCGCCGAGCCGCGAACGATCAGCGGCGCGCCGATGTAGTCGTGGGCGGCGAGCTGGGTGATGTCGAACGCCGGCTTCAGCCGGACGCGCTCTGCCAGCGACCCTTCGCCGAGGACGACGTCATCGCCGTAGAAGATGTCGACATCCAGCCGGCGTCGGATCTGCGCCTCGATCAGGCTGCGGAAGCGGGTCGGGACCACAGCGTCAGCAGGCGCGAACACCAGCCAGTGATCGCGGTCGTTCGGAATCCGCCCAGGCGCCAGAGGATCCTGCAAGCCCAGCCCGCCCGGTCGCAAGAACGCCGGCTGAAGGCTGCGGCCCCAGCGGACCGCGCCGATGGACATCAAGGGCGCCGCCCCGGCCGGGGAGGGCTCAAACGACAAGGGCCGTACATTCATCGTCAGGCGGCGTCCTTCTGCCCGGCCGACAGCGCTTGCGCCAGGGCCTGGCGCATGGCGCCGGCGACCGCTGCGGCCGAGAGCCGTTCGGCGATCCGCGCCCGGGCCCGCAGGCCGATGTCGTCCCGACCGGCGTCGACCTCGGCCGCGGCGGCCTGCAGCGCCCTGGCGAAGGCGGCCTCGTCCACCTCGCCCCAGGTCCCGCCGCGGGCATAGACGCCGAAGTCCTGCTCCAACCGCACGGTGCGCGCGGGGACCGGGTAGCCGCAGCTGGCGTCCAGGAAGTCCTGCACGCCGCCATAGTCGGTGGCGACCACCGGCTTGCCGACCGCCATCGCCTCGGCCACCGTCAGCCCGAAGCCTTCCGACCGATGCGACGAGGCGTAGATGTCCGCCGCATCGAACAGCGCGGCCAGGGCCTCGGAACTGAGCTGGCTTTCCAGGATCTGCGCGCCCTCGGTCTCGGCCACCAGCTGGGCCAGCGCTGCGCCGTCCTTCGGCTGGTCCAGCAGGTTCTTCGTCTTCAGCACCAGCCGCCAGCCCTGCGTCGCCAGGCCCGCGGCGGCGAAGGCGCGGACCAGAGCGTCGGGGTTCTTGCGAACCAGATAGCTCGCGCCGTCGAAGGCGTAGAGCACGAAGCGCTCGCGCGGGGTCAGGCCGAGCTGCGCGCGCACGGCGTCGCGGGCGGCGGCGTGGCTGGCCGGGGGTGCGGCCACCACATGGGGCACCACGCGGACCGGCTTGTCGCCCTCGCCGCGGAACACCTCGGCGCAGTAGTGGCTCGGGGTCCAGATCTCGTCGACCGTCGCATAGGCCTCGCGCCAGGCCGGCGGCATATGGCCCATCTCCCAGACCCACAGGCCGATGCGAATCCGCGCCCGTTCGATGGCCGTCTGCTGCGCCGCGCTCAGCGCGCCCCAGCCGTCAGGGTTGAGGTGGACGATCACCGCGTCGGCCGAGCCTTCGAAGTCGCGCGCGGTGATGGTCGGCGCCACCCGGGCATGGGTGTGGAAGACCGTCTCGATCGGATGGATGTTCAGCCGCGCGCCGGTGCGCCAGAGCGCCGAAATATAGCCGCGGCTCGCCTGGGAGAGGCCGGTCGCGTAGTTCCAGGGGCCGATGAATGCGATCTTCAACGGCTGAGCCACGCAGGGCGTCGGCCTCAACGTGGCGAGGGCCGTGGCCGGCGCGGAGCCGGCGGCGTGCGGCGCGGCGGTCGGGCTCAGCAGCCGCTCGGTCGTAAAGGCGGCCGCCTCGATGGTCGCGGTGAAGCTGGTTTCGAAGTCGGCTTGCAGCGCGGCCGCGTCTTCGGCCTCGTCGCCGACGGTCAGGCCGCCGAAGAAGTTGTGCAGGGTGTTGTAGGCGAGCGCCCGGCCCTTCAGCCCGATCAGCCGGCTGTCGAAACGCCTCGGCCGGGTCATCGTGATGTCGGGAATCGCCACGTCCGCCCGGCTGGCCAGCAGACGCTCGAGCAGGACCGGGGCGGGGGCGGCCGCCACCAACTCGGCCGCCGACTCGCGGAGCAGCAGCAGCAGGGCGCCTGAGAACAGCAGGCTCTCGGCGCGCAGGAGGTGGGCCCAGGTCGCGCTGGCGTCGCCGTCCGGCGCGCGGACCCAGCCGCCGCCCAGCCGGTCCAGCAGCTCGGCGTCCGGCGCGAAGGCGGTGTCGCTCTCGACCGCCAGGGCGACGCAGGCGCCGGCCGCCGCGAGCTGTTCGACCAGCGCCAGGGTCGCGGGCGCCAACCGCCCCGCCGCCGCGCGCGCCGCGAGCAGGGCGACGACGCGGCCGCGCGCGGGCGCCAGCGCCTTGAAGGTCTCCAGCCGGGCGGCTTCGACCGGACGTCCGGCGGAAGCGACCTGTCGCGGCTGCACCCGAGCGCCCGCCGCGCGGCCGACCAGCAGGAAATGGGCAAGCGGGTCGAGCGCCGGACCTTCGCCGCCGAGATAGGTCGCGGCGTACCATTCGGCGTCGAAGTCGGGGGCAGGATCCGCCCGGCGCGCGGCCCCGCGGCTGACGTAGTGATCCAGCGGGGTCCGCCATGCGGCGGCTTCGGGCTGGCTGTCACGGTACCAGCGGGTGACGAAGGTCGGATTCGGGTCGCGGTTCTCGCGCGCGCCGAAAAGAATGTAATGGGTCAGCGGCTTGATCAGCCCGCCACGCATGTCCGGGTAGCGGCGCAGATACCAGGCGGCGTCGAACCAGGGCGAGGGGCGGCGATCTTCCGGACCGGCGAGGTAGTGGTCGATGGCGTCGTCGTCGGGCGCGAGCCCATAGGCGGCGCGGTACCAGGCGACGTCGAACAGGCTGGAGGTCTCGATCGCGCGGCGCTGGCGTCTGTACAGGCGGCGGCGGCGGAACTGTTCGACGCGGCTTTGAAGCCGCACTGGAATCGCTGACATGCCCACCTCCTTTCCTTGCGGGATTGGGTAGCAGTTCCCGCCGCCTCAGCGCGAGGCCGTATTGCGCGCCTGGCGAGGATGCGGCGTCGCGCCGCCGGGGGGCGGCTCCCTGCGGGGGAGCACAGGGAGCCGCAAGCCGTAGAGCGGGGGAGAGGCTCTCTCGGCGAAAGCGCACGGGGCGGGCGTGGGGCTGGGGAACGCGCCCGGCGCAGTTGCAACGTCCCGGGTCGGGACGGCGATGTTGCGGCAGGCTTCACTCGGCTTTGTATCGAACTGATGATCTTTTCCGGGCGGCGGGGCGCGAGCGGTCAAAACGCGAATGGCCGGCGATCGCCTCGGTGTCGATCTTTGCGCGAAAAACCCCTGGCGACGATCGTCGTCACCGCCGGGATCCGCAGGCTGCGACGTTCAACTGTGGCGCGACCCAAGCGTGGCCGACACAATCCTCTGCAAGGGTACAGGTCTTGTGATTCCAATGCGAACCTCGCAGTCCGCCCGCAACATCCTGGTCGTCGACGACGACGCCGGCCTGCGCGAGCAGATCGCCGAGTATCTGCAGGAGCACGGCTATGTGCTGCACGCCGCCGGCGACGCGCGCGGCATGGAAGCGGTGCTCGCCGAAGCGCCGATCGACCTGATCATTCTCGACCTGATGCTTCCCGGCGAAGACGGCCTGTCGATCTGCCGCCGCGTCGCCGGTCCCGGCGGCCCGGCGGTGGTGATGATGAGCGCCATGGCCGACGAGGTGGACCGCGTGCTGGGGCTGGAGCTTGGCGCGGACGACTACCTGCCCAAGCCATGCAGTCCGCGCGAGCTGCTGGCCCGGGTGCGGGCGGTGATCCGGCGGTTGGACGAGGTGCGCAGCGGCGGGGCGCCGCGCGCCAAGGTCTATGAGGTGATGGGCTTCGCCGTGGACCCCCATCGGCGCCAGGTCCGCGCCCCAAATGGCACGACCATCCTGCTGACCGCCGGCGAATTCACCCTGCTGCAGACCTTCCTCGAAAACCCCCAGCGGATCCTCTCGCGCGACGAGTTGCTGGAGCTCTCGCGCGGCGGTGCGCCGGACGTCTTCGGACGGGCGATCGACGTGCAGATCAGCCGGCTTCGCGGCAAGCTGCATGCCTATGTGGACGGCGAGTTCATCCGCACCCTGCGCGGCGCCGGATACATGCTCGACGCCCGCGTCAGCCGCGGCTGACGAAGGACTGGGTCAGATTAAACAGACATAAAGCAGATCGTTACGGATTTCCCGGTAAAGCTGCTGGAATTGGTGAAGCCAACTTGCGAGCGTGGCCGTGGCGAAAACCGACAACGATCCGCGTCCCGAGCGGATACTTGAACTCTCGGAGCGGCTGAGCACGGTCGCCGGCCAGCGGATCGGCGAGATCGCATCCGTCAACCGGATGGCCAAGATGCTGTCGGTCAACGCCCTCATCGTCGCCGCCCGCGCGGGCGAGGCCGGCAAACCCTTCGCGGTGGTCGCCGAGGAGTTCAAGAAGATCTCCAGCGAGATCGACGTCATCGCCGCCTCGCTGGACAGCGAGGTCGCCAGGGACCTGCGCGAGCTGACCGCGGTCGGCGGCGGCATCCTGGAGCATCTGCGCGGCCAGCGCTTCGTCGACCTGGCGCTCAACGCCATCGAGATCATCGATCGCAATCTCTATGAGCGGACCTGCGACGTGCGCTGGTGGGCCACCGACGCCGCCGTCGTGGACTGCCTGGAGACCCCCTCGCCGGACAAGGCCGGGCACGCCAGCAAGCGGCTGGGCGTGATCCTCGACGCCTACACCGTCTATCTCGACCTGTGGATCTGCGACACCGCCGGCAAGGTCGTGGCCACCGGGCGTCCGGGGCGTTATCCGCGGGCGACCCAGCTCTCGGTGGCGGCGGCGCCGTGGTTTCGCCAGGCCATGCGCACCCGCTCCGGGGCGGAGTTCACCGCCTGCGATATCCAGCAGGAGCCGGCCTTGAACGATGCGCCGGTCGCCACCTATGCGACCGCGATCCGCGCCGGCGGCGAGACCGACGGCAAGGTGATCGGGGTGCTGGGGATCCATTTCGACTGGCGTCCGCAAGCCCAGGCGGTGGTCGACGGGGTGCGACTGAGCGAAGGCGAAAAGGCCCGCTCCCGCGTGCTGATCCTCGACCAGCTGCACCGGGTGCTGGCGGCCTCTGACGGCCGCGGCGTGCTGACCGAGACCGTGCCCCTGGACATCTCGGCCGGCCCGACCGGCTGTTACAGCCACCAGGGCCAGACCATCGGCTACGCCCTCACGCCGGGCTACGAGACCTACGCCGGCCTCGGCTGGTACGGCTGCGTGCAGCAGCTGGCGGATTCCGACGAGATGCTGGCGGCCACGGGCGCGGAAGTACGGGCCGCCTAGTCGCGCCGGCTGGAGCCCGACGCGGGCCAGGCGATCAGTCCCGGCACGCCGCCAGCATGGCGTTGGCGTGTTCGATCGGCGCAGGGTCCAGTCCGCCAGCGAGCGGCTGCTCGGCCAGGACGGTGATCACGTCAGCCCCGTGCTCCAGCGTCTGGTGGACCGGGCAGCGGTTGGCGATCTCCAGCAAGCGGCGCCGCTGGTCCGGCGAAAGCGCGCCTTCCAGCACGATCTCGCGGGCGAAGCGGTCCTTCGCTTCGGCTCCGTCGCGATGGTGCAGCACGCGGACCGCCACGGATTGAAGCGGCCAGGCCTTGCGCGTCGCATAGAGTCGGAGGGTCATCGTCGTGCAGGCGCCGAGCGCTGCGGCGATCAGATCATAGGGGTTGGGGCCCGCGCCCAGGCCGCCGACTGCAACCGGCTCGTCCGCCAGGAAGGTGACGCCGGCGGCGCGCACCTCGACCTGGAACTTGCCGGCGCCGGTCTCCCGGACTTCGACGCCCTCGGGGAGGTCTGTGTTCTGCGCGAGCATGGCCGCCTCCGCTCAAGTGTCGACCCGGGTGTCGGATCGAACTGAGCCAGCGCTCGCCCCAGAAGTCGAGGTAGAAAATCGGCCCACTTGCGGAGTTCGCTCAGATCGGCAACGCCCCGCCGGCCTTGATCTCTTCGAGGACGGCGTAGGTGCGGGTCTCGCGGACGCCCGGCATCTGCACCAGCACCTCGCCGAGGAAGGCGCGATAGGCCTCCATGTCGCGGACGCGGGCCTTGATCAGGTAGTCGAAGCCGCCGGCCACCATGTAGCATTCGAGCACGTCGGGCGCCCGCCGGGCGGCGGCGGCGAAGGCGTCGAAGACATCGCCGGTCGTGCGGTCGAGGACCACCTCGACGAAGATCAGCAGGGCGCGGCCGACCTTCGCCGGATCGACCATCGCCGAAAATCCGAGGATATAGCCCTGTTCCCGCAGGCGGCGGACCCGCTCCGAACAGGCCGAGGCGGAGAGGTTGCAGCGCTGGGCCAGTTCCTGGTTGCTGATGCGGCCGTCGGCCTGCAGGGCGCGGAGCAATCGGCGGTCGGTGCTGTCCAGTCGAATTCCGTCCGGCTCCATGGCAGATCCTCCAGCTTTCATGCGGCATGGGAGATCTATATCCGCAGCCTATCCGGTGAAAGTTGCGTTATCCCGTAGAGACGCCGGCCGATCGGCGCAGGGACGCCTCGCCATGTCGCTGGACCATCTGGACGCGCTGAAGTTCATCGACGAGCGGACGGCGCTCGCCGCCGTGCTGGCGGCCGAGCCGCTCTCGCCCGAGGCCCGCGAGGCGGTGCGGGCCGATGCGCTGGGCCTCGTCGCCGCCGCCCGGCGCGGCGCGCGCCGCCAGGGGCTGGTCGAGGACTTCCTGCAGGAGTTCAGCCTCTCCACCCCCGAAGGCCTGGCGCTGATGTGCCTGGCCGAGGCCCTGCTGCGGACGCCGGACGAGGCGACCCGCGACCGGCTGATCGCCGAGAAGATCGCCTCGGCCGACTGGGCGAGCCACGTCGGCCGCTCGGGCTCGTTGCTGGTCAACGCCTCGACCTGGAGCCTGATGCTCACCGGCCGGCTGATCGATCCGGACGAACAGGCCCAGAAGGATCTGCCGGGCTTCCTGCGCCGGCTGGCCGGGCGGCTGGGCGAGCCGGTGATCCGGCGCGCGGTCGGGGCGGCGGTGCGCATCATGGGCGAGCAGTTCGTGCTCGGCGCGACCGTCGAGACGGCGCTGAGGCGCGCGGCGGCCGAGGGCTTCGTCTGTTCGTTCGACATGTTGGGGGAGGGGGCCCGCACCGAAGCCGACGCCGAGCGCTACGAGGCGGCCTACGCCTCGGCGATCGCCAAGGTGGCGCTGGCCGATCCGGGCCGCGGGCCGGAGGTCGGCCATGGCGTCTCGGTCAAGCTCTCGGCGCTGTCGCCGCGCTACGAGGCGCGCGAGGCCGAACGGGTCTGGGCCGAGCTCTATCCGCGGGTCCGCCGGCTCGCCCTGCAGGCGGCCCAGGCCGACATCAACCTGACGCTGGACGCCGAGGAGGCCGACCGGCTGGTGATCTCGCTGCAACTGCTCGAGCGGCTGGCGGGCGAACCGGCGCTCGGCGACTGGCGCGGCCTGGGGCTCGCGGTGCAGGCCTATCAGAAGCGCGCGCCGGAGGTGATCGCCGCGGTGGCCGACATCGCCCGGCGGCAGGGCCGGCGGCTGATGGTGCGGCTGGTCAAGGGGGCCTACTGGGACAGCGAGATCAAGCGCGCCCAGGTCGCCGGCCTGCCCGGCTATCCGGTGTGGACCACCAAGGCGGCGACCGACCTCTGCTACCTGGCCTGCGCCCGCGCCCTGATCGCCGCGGCGCCCGACCTCTATGGCCAGTTCGCCACCCACAACGCCCACACCCTGGCCGCGGTCCGGCAGATGGCGCAGGCGGCGGACGTGAAGATCGAGCACCAGCGGCTGCATGGCATGGGCGAGGCGCTCTATGCGGCGGCGCGTGAGCGCTATGGCGAGATTCCGTTGCGGGTCTACGCTCCGGTCGGCAGCCACGAGGACCTGCTGCCCTATCTGGTCCGCCGGCTGCTGGAGAACGGCGCCAACACCTCGTTTGTCCACACCCTGCTGGACGAACGGACCCCGGTCGACAAGGTGGTCTGCGATCCCGTCGACGCGGTGCGCGCGGCGGGCGGAGGACCGCACCCGAAGATCCCCCTGCCGCGCGACCTCTACGGTTCCGACCGGCGCAACAGCGAGGGGCTCGACCTCTCGATCGCCGCGACCCGCGCGCGTCTGGCGGCGGCGGTCGCCGCCTTGGATGCGGAGACCTTGCACGCCGGACCGATCGTCGGCGGCCGCAGGTCGCCAGGCCAGGCGGCGCAGCTTCGCCACGCGCCGGCCGATCTCCGGCGCCGGCTCGGCGAGGCCGGCGACGCCAGCGCCGCCGAGATCGACGCCGCCTACGCCGCGGCCCGGGCCGCCCAGCCGCGCTGGGACGCCGTCGGCGGCGACGGTCGCGCGCCGGTGCTGAGGGCCATGGCCGATGCGCTGGAGGCCAACCGCGAACGGCTGATCGCGCTCTGCGCCCGCGAAGCCGGCAAGACCCTGGCCGACGGGATCGCCGAGTTGCGCGAAGCCGCCGACTTCTGCCGTTATTACGCCCGCCTGGCCGAGCGCCAGTTCGCCGGCCCGCAGACGATGGCCGGGCCGGTCGGCGAGACCAACCGGCTGTCGCTGCATGGCCGCGGCGTCTTCGCCTGCATCAGCCCGTGGAACTTCCCGCTGGCGATCTTCACCGGCCAGATCGCCGCGGCGCTCGCCGCCGGCAATGCGGTTGTGGCCAAGCCGGCCGAACAGACCCCCTTCATCGCCGCCGAGGCCGTGCGGCTGTTCCACGCTGCGGGACTGCATCCGGACCTGCTGCACCTGCTGCCGGGCGAGGGCGCAACCGTCGGCCAGGCGCTGGTGGCGCACCCCTCCTGCTCGGGGGTCGCCTTCACCGGCGGCACCGAGACCGCCTGGGCGATCAACCGGGCGCTCGCCGCGCGGCCGGGGCCGATCCTTCCGTTCATCGCCGAGACCGGCGGACTCAACGCCATGTTCGTCGACACCACGGCTCTGCGCGAACAGGTGATCGACGATGTCATGACCTCGGCGATCGGCTCGGCCGGCCAGCGCTGCTCGGCGTTGCGGCTGCTGTTCGCGCCGCACGAGACGGCGGACCTGCTGGTCGAGGGACTGGCCGGGGCGATGCGAACCCTGGTGGTCGGCGACCCGGCCGACGCGGCGGTCGACGTCGGCCCGGTGATCGACGCCGACGCCCGGGCGGCGCTGGAAGCCCACCGCGCCCGGCTGGCCCGCGCGGCGCGGATCGTCGCCGAACTGCCGGCGCCCGACGGCGGCCACTTCTTCGGGCCGGTGATCGCCGAGATCCCCGACGCCGGATTCCTGCAAAGCGAGGTGTTCGGGCCGATTCTGCACGTGGTGCGCTACGATCCGCAGGACCTGGCGGCGGCCGCCGCGCCGCTGAAGGCGGCCGGCTATGGCTTGACGCTGGGCGTCCACAGCCGCATCGAGGCCTTCGCCGAGCAGGTCCGCCAAGCCGTGCCGGCTGGCAACCTCTACGTCAACCGCTCGATGATCGGCGCGGTGGTCGGGGTCCAGCCGTTCGGCGGCGAGGGGCTGTCCGGCACCGGCCCGAAAGCCGGCGGGCCGCACGCCCTGCTGCGTTACGCCCTGGAGCGTGCGGTCAGCGTCAACATCACCGCCCAGGGCGGCGACCCGGCCCTGCTCAACCTCGGCGGCTGAGGCCAGGCTCGCTTGCGCGGCTCGGGGCTCGCCATCGCCCGGCGAATGCGCTTGTCTGGCGGCTTGCCATTCAGAGGCCGCCCGCCATGACCTTGTCCGCAACCGCCGTACATCTCGGGCGCATCGGCGTCTGGTCCGGAGAGATCCGGTTTGCCGGGCCGGAGGCGGGCGTCGCGGCCGCGAAGGCGCTCGAGGACTTCGGCTGGTCGAGCCTCTGGATGCCGGGCGGCTTCGACGACCGGGTGTTGGCTGACATCGACCGGATGCTCTCGGCGACCCGCGCGATGACCTTCGCCACCGGCATCCTCAACATCTGGAAGTATCAGCCGGCGCAGGTGGCCGACTGGTGGCGCAGCCAGGCGCCGGAACGACAGGCCCGCGTGCTGATCGGCCTGGGCGTGAGCCATGCGCCGGTGATCGGCGATGCCTATAAGCGCCCGGTCGAGACCATGCGCGCCTATGTTCAGGACCTGCTCGACGCGGGCGTGCCGCGCGAGCACCTCTGTGTCGCCGCCCTCGGACCGAAGATGCTCGAACTCTCGGCGGAACTCACCGCCGGCGCCCACCCCTATCTCGTGCCGCCGGAGCATACGGCGATCGCCCGCAAGGCCCTGGGGCCGGACGCCCTGCTGGCGCCGGAACAGGGCGTGGTGATGGAGAGCGACCCGGCGCGGGCGCGCGAGCTCGCCCGCCAGGCGCTCGCCACCTACCTCGCCCTGCCGAATTATCTCAACAGCTGGCGCAGGCTGGGCTTCAGCGAGGAGGACATTTCCGGCGTGAGCGACCGGCTGGTCGACGCCCTCTTCGCCTGGGGCGACGTCGAGGCCATTCGCGACCGGGTCCAGGCCCACTTCGACGCCGGCGCCGATCACGTCTGCCTGCAGGTGATCACCGGCCCGATCCGCGGCGACACCGGCCCGGTCCAGGCGGCCTGGCAGGAGCTGGCCGCGGCGCTGCTCTAAGGCGCTGGCCCTGGATCGGAAGCCGCCGCCAGGTCAGTGGTAGCCTTCGTGCTCGCGCACCTTGCCGCGGAACACCCAGTAGGAGAAGGCCGTGTACATGATGATGACCGGCAGCAGGAACAGGGCGCCGACCAGCAGGAAGAGCTGGGTGCTGGGGGCCGAGGCGGCCTGCCATAGCGTATAGTGCGGCGGCACGATCAGCGGCCACAGGCTGACGGCGATGCCGGTGTAGGCCAGGAAGAACAGCCCCATGGCCGCGACGAACGGGGCCCAGTCCGGCCCGCGCCGCAGCAGCCGCCATTCCAGCAGGGCGACGCCGGCGGTGAGGATCGGCACCGGCGCCAGGAAGGCGATGTTCGGCCAGCTGAACCAGCGCCGGGCGATCGCCGCGTCCATCAGCGGCGTCCATAGGCTCACCACCGCGATCGCCAGCACGACGCCTGCCAGGCAGATGCGCCCGGCGCGGCGCGCCCAGGCCTGCAGGTCCCCCTCGGTCTTCATCACCAGCCAGCCCGCTCCCAGCAGGGCGTAGCCGGCGCAGAGGGCCAGCGCGGTGAGAACGGTGAAGGGAGAGATCCAGTCGAGCGTCGAGCCGGCGAAGTCCCGGCCGCGAACCTCGAAGCCCTGGATGAAGGCGCCGAGCACCGCGCCCTGGGCCAAGGTGGCGACGATCGAGCCGACGGCGAAGCCCCGCTCCCACCAGCGGCGGATCGCCCGCTGCTTGAACTGGTATTCGAAGGCGACGCCGCGGAACACCAGCCCCAGCAACATCAGCAGGATGGGGAAGTAGACCGCCGGGATGATGATGGCGAAGGCCAGCGGGAAGACCGCGAACAGGCCCACGCCGCCCAGCACCAGCCAGGTCTCGTTGCCGTCCCAGAACGGGCCGATCGAATTCATCATGGTCCGCCGGAACGGCTCGCCGGCGAAGGCGTAGAGGATGCCGACACCGAGATCGAAGCCGTCGAGCAGCACGTAGAAGAAGACCCCGGCCCCGAGCACGGCCGCCCAGAGCGGGGTGACGTCGAGCGCCGGGTCAACCATCCGACGGCTCCGCGCCTTGCCGGAACGGCGCGCCGGACTGGAATCCCTCGACGGGCCCGCGCAGCTGGCCGTGGCCTTCGACGCCTTCGCGAACCACGTGGGCCATGAACAGCACGCCCGTCGGGAAGATGATCAGGTAGACGCCGATGTAGAGCAGGAGCGAGACCAGCACGTCGCGCCCGGTCAGCGCCGGGGTCACCGAGTCGGCGGTCCTCAGCAGGCCGTAGACCGTCCAGGGCTGGCGCCCGACTTCGGTGGTGATCCAACCCGCGATGACCGCCACGAAGCCCAGCGGGCAGAGGTATTGCGTCAGGCGCAGGTACCAGGCGGACTGGAACAGCCGGCCGCGCAGGCGCAGGACCCAGCCGGTGAGGACCAGCGCCAGCATCAAGACGCCGATGCCGACCATGGCGCGAAATCCAAAGAAGACCGGCCACACCGGGGGCCAGTCGCGGCGCGGCCACTCGCGAAGCCCGAGCACCCGGCCGTTCGCCTCGTGTACGAGGATCAGGCTGCCGAGCTTGGGGATCTGGATCGCCGCGCGCATCCGGCCCGCCTGATCGTCGGGAATTCCGAACAGGGTCAGGCTGGCCGGCTGCTCGGTCTGGTAGAGCCCCTCGATGGCCGCGAGCTTGGTCGGCTGATGCCGCCGGGTGTTGAGCCCGTGGGCGTCGCCGAGAAACATCTGCAGCGGCACCAGCAGGATCAGCAGGTTGAGCGCCATTCTGACCATCTCCCGGCCTTCGGCCGGCGACTTGGCGCGTCGCACCAGATAGGCGCCGACCCCCAGCACCATGAAGGCGGTGGTGATGTAGAAGGCCGTGACCGTGTGGGCGAGCCGGAACGGAAACGAGGGATTGAAGACGATCTGCAGCCAGTTCGCCGGGTAGAAGCGCCCGTCGACGATGCGGAAACCCTGCGGCGTCTGCATCCAGCTGTTCACCGACAGAATCCAGAAGGTGGACAACAGCGTGCCCACCGCCACCATCACCGCCGACAGCAGGTGAACCCAGCGCGGGACCCGGTCGCGCCCGAACAGCAGGATCCCAAGGAAGGAGGCCTCCAGGAAGAAGGCCATCAGGTCCTCGTAGCCGAGCATCGGCGACAGCACGTTGGCGGTCAGGTCGGAAAACCGGCTCCAGTTGGTCCCGAACTGGAAGGGCATGATGATCCCGGAAACCACGCCCATGCCGAACGACACGGCGAAGATGCGGGTCCAGAACCCCGAGGTCCGGCGCCAGATCTCGTCCTTGCGGATGAAGTAGAGTCCTTCGAGCACCGCGATATAGGAGGCGAGGCCGACGGTGAAGGCTGGCAACAGGATGTGCCAGGCGATCACCCAGCCCCATTGCAGCCGTGAGAGCAGAAGCGGATCCAGGCCCATGCGCGCGCCTTCCTGTTCCCCGGCGGGAAAGTAGCCGCCGCGCCGCCCGCCCGCCATCGCATTCGTCCCCCACGCCGGCATCGCCCGGCGACGGCGCAGGCTCGCCGGCTTGCGGCGAACAAGGCCGCCTGTGTCCGTCCGAGCTCAGCCTGTGAAAAGCCGGGGATTTTGGCCTATGTGAATGACCGCTCCGCCGCGCGCTCGCTGAATGGCGGGCTGTTCTATCCGAGAGCGCGTCATGCCCCAGTACACCGTGAAGACTTTTGCTCCGCAGGGCCGGTTGATCGGCCGGTTCGCATTCGCCGCGGCGAATGAACACGAGGCCGAGCTCGTCGTTCAGGCGCTGCTCGACGGACGCCCCCGGGAGCTCTGGTCCGCCGGGCGTTGCGTCCGCAGCTGGGCCGCCCGCGTCCGCGCGGCGTGATCGGTAGGGTCGAGGTGGTCAGGGTCTCGCCGCGATCCTTCGCCCGCAGGCGCAAAAAGTACGACAGCGCCTGACGCCCACCGAGCCTATCGCCGGGCTCCCCGCCCGCCGGAACGATTCCGATGGTCCCCTGGTTGGCGCCACTGTGTCTGGATCGCGCCCTGGGAACCGCCGCATGAAGCTCGTCGTCTTCGGCCTGACGGTGACCTCCTCCTGGGGCAATGGTCACGCGACCCTCTGGCGCGGCCTGATCCGAGCCCTCGCGGGCCTGGGCTGGGAGGTCGTCTTCTTCGAGCGGGACACGCCCTACTACGCCGAGCATCGCGACCTCGTGCAGCTGCCCGGCGGCGAGCTGGTCCTCTATGCCGACTGGGAGGCGGTGCGCTCGAAGGCCGCCGACGAGGTGCACGCGGCCGACGCCGCCATGGTGACCTCCTACTGCCCGGATGGCCGCGCCGCCTGCGCCCTGGTCGGCGAGGCGGCCCGGCTCAGCGTCTTCTACGACATGGACACCCCGGTGACCCTGGCTCGGGTGCAGGCGGGCGAGACCGTCGACTACCTGCCGGCGGCCGGGCTCGGGGACTTCGACCTGGTGCTGAGCTACACCGGCGGCCGGGCGCTCACCGCCCTGCGCGACCGGCTCGGGGCCCGGCGGGCGTTGCCGCTCTACGGGCACGTCGATCCCGACGTGCACCGGCCCGCGCCCGCCGACCCTCGCTTCGCGGCGGATCTCTCCTACCTCGGCACCTTCGCGGCCGACCGGCAGCAGACGCTGCAGCGGCTGTTCATGCAGGCCGCCGAACGCTGCGCCAATCTTCGCTTCCTGATCGGCGGCGCCGGCTATCCGGAGGTGTTTCCCTGGCGCGCCAACATCTGGTTCGCCCGCCATGTGGCGCCGCCGGAGCATGCCGCCTTCTACGGCTCGTCGCGTCTGACCCTGAACGTGACCCGTCGCGACATGGCGGCGATGGGCTGGTGCCCGTCGGGGCGGCTGTTCGAGGCGGCGGCCTGCGGGGCGCCGGTGCTGAGCGACGCCTGGGAGGGGCTCGACAGCTTCTTCGAGCCCGGCCGCGAGATCCTCACGGCGGAGGATACCGGCGACACCGTCGCGGCCCTCTCACGCGACGACCTCGCCGCCATCGGCGCCCGGGCGCGGGAGCGCACCCTCGACGAGCACACCTCGCGCCGGCGCGCCCAGGAGCTGATCGCCCATCTTGAATCTGCCCGGTCGTGGCGGCCCGCCCCGGCCCGGCGACCCCTTTCCAGGAGCGCGTGAATGTGGGGGATCGTCCCAGCCGCCGGCCAGGGCTCGCGGATCCAGCCGCTGGCCTTCTCGAAGGAGCTGCTTCCGGTCGGCACGCGTCTCCAGGGCGGCCAGGAGCGCCCGAAGGCGGTCAGCGAATATCTGGTCGAGCGGCTCGCCGCCGGCGGCGCGACCAAGCTCTGTTTCGTGATCTCGCCGGGCAAGTCCGACATCCTGCGCTACTTCGGCGCGCGGGTGGGCGACCTCGATATCGCCTATGTGGTCCAGCCCCGGCCGGCCGGGCTATGCGACGCGCTGTTTCGCGCAGCGCCGCTGGTCCACCCGGACGAACCGGTGGCGGTGGGCCTGCCGGACACCGTCTGGTTTCCGCGCGACGGCCTGGCGCACCTGCCGGACGACGGCCTGTCGTTCCTGCTCTTCCCGGTCGACCGGCCGGAGCTGTTCGACGCGGTGGTGCTCGACCCGCAAGGCCGGGTGGAGCAGGTCCAGGTGAAGCCGGAGCACCCCCGCTCCCGCTGGATCTGGGGCGCCTTCAAGATGTCCGGCCGGGTCTTTCACGCCCTGCGCCGACTCTGGCTCGAGCGCAGTTGCGAGGACGAATATTTCGGAACGCTGGTGAACGCCTGGCTCGCGGCCGGGGGAATTGCCTGGGGGACGCCCGCCGGGTCGCAGTATGTCGACGTGGGAACCCTGCACGGCTATCGCCAGGCGCTGAGCCTGCTCGCCGGCGAAGGGCGCGAGGCGACGCCGGCCAGATAGCCGAGCCGCCGCTATCCCGGCTCCAGTCCGCTGGCGCGAAGTTCCGCGAACAGCTCCGCCTGGATGCGGGCCAGGCCGGCCGCGTCGGCGGCTTCGCAGCGGCAGGTGATCTTGGCCTCGGTGCCGGAGGCGCGCAGCAGCCACCAGCCGTCGGGCCGGTTCACCCGCAGGCCGAGGCGGTCGTCGACCTGGACGCCGGTTCCGGCCAGCCGCTCCGCCGTACGTCGGACCAGCTCGCGCGGTTGCGCGCAGGCGATCCGCATCTCGGGCGTGGCGGCCGACGGCGGCAGAGCGTTCAGGAAATCGTCCAGGCTCCGGCCGGAGCTCGAGACGGCGGCCAGGGTTTGGAGCGCCGCGAAGAGCGCGTCGTCGACGCCGTGCCAGTCATTGGCGAAAAAGATGTGGCCGCTGAGCTCGCCGCCCAACAGCGCGCCCTCCGCGCGGATCGCCTCGCGCACCAGCACGTAGCCCGACGGCGCCATCACCGCGCGGCCGCCGCGCGCCGCGACACCGTCGAAAAGGACCCGGCTGCATTTGACGTCGCCGACGATCGCGGCCCCCGGCCGCCGCGCCAGCAGGTCCTCGGCGAGCAACAGCAGCAGCTGGTCCGACCAGACCACCCGGCCGGTGCTCGCCACCACGCCCAGGCGGTCGCCGTCGCCGTCGAAGGCGAAGCCGACGTCGCAGCGCTCCGCCAGCACCGCCGCCTTAAGGTCGGCGAGGTTGTTTTCGACGGCCGGGTCCGGATGGTGATTGGGAAACCGGCCGTCGACCTCGGTGTGCAGCAGAACGTGGCGTCCCGGCAGCCGGCGTGTAAGGGCCTCGACCATCGGCCCGGTGGCCCCGTTTCCGCAGTCCCAGGCGACGGTCATCGGCCGCGAGCCGGCCGCCGCGGCGCTCAGCGCGTCGAGATAGGGCGCGGTGATGTCCACATGCCGCATCGAGCCCCCGGGCGTCGCCTGCCCCTCCAGCGCCACCAGCCGCTGCAGGGCCTCGCCATAGATGCGCTCGTCGCCCAGCAGCAGCTTCACGCCGTTCTCGCCGGGCGGATTGTGCGAGGCGGTGACCATGACGCCGCCATCCAGCGACAGCTCGCGCACCGCGAAGGTGAGCATCGGCGTCGGTCCCAGCCCGATGCAGGTGACCGCCATGCCCCCCTCGGCCAGGCCCGCCGCCAGCGCCTGCTCGAAGTCCGCCGAGCTCTCGCGGCCATCGCGGCCGACGGCGATGCCCCGAAGCCCGCGCTGGCGGGCCAGCGCCGAATAGCTCAGGCCCAGCCGCCGCATCGCCGGCGCGGTGAGGTGGCGTCCGACCACGCCGCGGATGTCGTAGGCGCGGATCGCGTCCGGGTGGATCATCGCCAGAGCCGCTCGCCGGCGGCGCGGCGGCAGGCGTGCGCCTTCCTTACTCGAACCGGCGGCATCCAGCATCTCCCAGCCTGAGCGGAACCTTAGCAGCATGAGGGATACGGAAGTCAGCCGCCTTGGTTCCCGATGGTGGCGACGTATGGCCAAGACGCGCCGCTTCCTTGGGTCTGTCTGGGGCGTCGCCGATTGACGCCCCGACGCCGGGGCGCGGCTATTGCGGCGCCACCCTCTGCGGGCGAGCTTTCAGGGCGGCCTGAAGCTCCGCCGCCAGGGCCTCGATGCGGTAGGGCTTGAGCAGCAGCCGCAGTCCGTCGGCGGCGGCCTCGCTGGCGGACGCGCTGTAGCCGGTCGTCAGCACCACCGGCAGGTCCGGCCGCTCGGCCATGATGCGTCGCGCGAGGTCCAGGCCGCCGATCAGGCCGGGCATGACCATGTCGGTGAGCACCAGGTCCAGATCTGCGGACGCGCGGATCAGGTCCAGCGCATCGCTGGCGTTCGCCACGTGCCGCGGCTCGTAGCCCAGCTCCTGCAGCATGTCGCCGACCAGCTCGGCGACATGACTGTCGTCTTCGACGACCAGCACGCGGCCCTTGCGGAGCGCGTCCTTGCTGCGCGGCGCGGCGGATGGCGGTGGCGGACGGGTCAGCGTCTTCTCGGCCCGCGGCAGCAGCAGCGTCACGGTCGTGCCCTGGCCGACCGTGCTGTCGACCCGGACCTCGCCGCCCGAGGCGCGCGCGAAGCCATAGACCTGGCTGAGCCCCAGCCCGGTGCCCTGTCCCACCGGCTTGGTCGTGTAGAAGGGCTCGAACAGCCGCGGGATCGCCTCCGAGGGAATGCCCACGCCGGTGTCGCTGACGGCGACCCGCACGCGATGGCCTTCGTTGGCGAGGCGGATGGTGATCGCGCCGCCCGTCGGCATGGCGTCGCGGGCGTTGATGGCGATGTTCAGCACGGCGACTTCGAACTGCGAGGCGTCCACCTCGACCGGCCAGATCTCGCCGTCGGCCCGCACCGACACGCTGATGTCTTCCCGCAGCGAACGCTCCAGAACCTGGTTCATTTCCTCCAGCAAGGCGCGCAGGTCGACCACTTCGCTCTTCATCGGCGTCTTGCGGGAGAAGGCCAGGAGCTGCTGCGTCAGATTTGCACCGCGGTCGATCGCCTGGCGGATCCCCTGCTTCAAGCGCTCCCGTCGATCTGGATCCGATGTCCGATCGATGAGCTCCAGCCCGCTCGAGGCGACCATCAGCAGGTTGTTGAAGTCGTGCGCGACCCCGCCGGTGAGCTGGCCCATGGCCTCCATCTTCTGGGCCTGCCGAAGCGCCTCCTCAGCCTTTTCCCGCTCGGCGATCTCCGCCTGCAGCTTGCGGTGGGCTTCGCGCAGGGAGGCGTTCGCCGCCCCCAGCACGCCGATCAACAGCGAGGCCATGACGACGATGATGCCGATGCCGCTGTATCGGGCCAGGCGACGCACGAGCGGGTCGGTCGCCGTGCGCAGGTAGACCGAGCCGAGTTGGGTCGAGCCCTGGACCACCGGCGCGGTGACGACCAGCTGGCCGTCGGCGATGCGAGGCGGCATGACCTTGTTGACGCTCGGCGGCTGCGCGGCGCCGCGGTGGAATCCGGCGGCAAGGCGGCCGTCGACGCCATAGGCCGCGACCGCCTCGATCGCGGGGTTGGCGTGCAGCGCCTGCAGATAGCTGGCGATCGCGCCCTGGTCCTCAAAGGCGAGCGGTGCGGCCAGGCTGTTGGCGAGGATCTGCGCCTGAACGTTCGCCTGCCGCAGCTCCTGGGTGCGCGCGGTCCGGTTGGCGTAGACGCCGAGCGCGAAGCTGACCAGCAGCAGGCCGCACGAGACGACGATCGCGAACCGCGAGCTCAGGCCCGGGCTCCGCGTCCGCGCGGGCGGTGGTCGGCGGCTCATTCTCCGACCCTTCGCACCTTGGTCGCCAGCGCCTGGAGCTTCGAGCTGAACGACAGGCCGCTCGCCGAGGCCGAGGCCGCATCGAGACTGAACCGCACCCGCCCGTCCCGCAGCTCGAACTGGACCATGCCGCCGGACGAGCCCTGGCTCTCGTCGGTGACCGTGAGGACCGGACGTCCGCGCACGGCGCGCAGCAGTCCGGTCGCGGACTGGGAGCGTGATCGCCCCAGGTAGAGAACCTGGCAGTCAAGATCCTGCGGGGTGACCTGCAACCGTCTCACGCTGATGGACCGGCCGGCGATCGATTGTCCGTCAACCGCCCTGTCCAGCTGCGGCCCGAACGGATCGTCGCCGAAAACGCAGATGGTGAAGGGGCCGCCGCCGGGCAGGGCCGCCGCCGGCCAGTCGACGAAGGGGGCGAGCTTGTACAGGTAGGTCGCCTTGATCGCATATTCCGGAGCCCTTTCCTCCGCGAGAACCGACGAGCCGCCCAGCCCCAGGAGCGACACGGCCGCCGCGAGCACAGCCATGACGCGTCTTGCCCCCGGTGAGCGCGTCAGAAGCGCCATTGCAGTTCCGCGAGCACGCTCCGCGGGATCTGGTTGCCCGCGGTATACTCGAGATGCTGATCGTGCAGCAGATTGCGCCCGTCGATCGCGACCGTCAGCTGTTCGGTGAGCCTCCACCCCACGCGTGCGTTCAGCTCGGTGTAGGCCGGCAGATGCGGATCCGGCAGGGCGCTGACGTGGCGCACCCAGGCGTCCAGCGTCACTGGCGCGAAGCTCATCGAAGAGGCGAGCGTGGCCTGGTATTTCGGATCGTTGGCGGCCTGGCTCGGCCCCAGCAGGCCGCTGGCGCCGGGCTTGAACCAGAACTTCTCCTGCAGATGCGTCAGCGAGGCCGACAGCCGCCACCAGGACGTCGGTTGGTACTGGCTCCAGGCTTCGAAGCCGTAGATTCGGCCGCGCATGCCATTGCCCCACTGCAGCGGAAGGAAGCCTGCCGGGGCGAACTCGATGCTCCGCAGCTGGTCGTAGTGGTGATAGTAGCCGGTCACGGTCAGAGCGAGCGACCGCGAGGGATAGATCTTCGCGCCCAGCTCATAGGACGTCAGCGTTTCGGCCTGGAAGCCGCTGTCGCCGATCAGGAACGGGGGCGCGGCGGCGGCCAGCTTCTCCACCACGTCGCGGTCGAACGGCGTCGGCGAGCGGATCGCGCGCGACACCGCGCCCCAGAGGTTCAGCCGCTCGCTCGGCGTCCAGGACAGGCGCGCGCTCGGCAGCAGCTCGGGCTGCAGGTAGGGGTCCGCCTCGACCTTGGCGCCCAGCACCAGCTTGAGGGACGGGGTGAGGGTGACGGCGTCCTGGATGAAGGCGTTGCCGAGTTGCAAGGTGCGGCTGGCGGGGACCCAGAACAGCGTCGGGGTTCCAAAGATCTTGTAGCGGATGGAGCGAAAGCCGCCACCGAAGACAATCTGCTGGCGCTCGCCCAGCGTCGTGCTGCGTTGCAGGTCGAGATCGTAGGTGTCGACCCAGAACCCCGAACCGTCGACCTCGGCGCTGCGCTCGGTCCGGTCGTAATAGGCCTGCACCTGCAGCGAACCGCCCCCGTTTGTCGTTCGGGTCCAGCGGGCGGAAAGGTTGGCGCCCTTGATGTCCTCGGGATCGGCGCCGGACTGGCTTTCGGAGCCGCTGTAGCCGTCACCCTGCAGGGTGACGGCGTCGCGCTCCGACGCCGTCCAGTCCAGCCGGAAGCCGCCTTGCGGTCGTGACCAGTGGTCGTGCGCCCAGGCGCCGGTCGCAAGCCGCGTGTCGTCGTGGAGATAGGTTCCCCCATAGATGCGGTAGGTGAGGGCGTCCGAGAGCCGGCCCCCGAAGCGCACCGCCGCGCGGCCCTCCTTCACGCCCAGGGCGGCCTGGACGGCGCCGCCCTGGGTGTCGGCCGAAGCGCGGGTTATGATGTTGATTACACCGTTGACGGCGTTGGCGCCCCACAGGGTCGCGCCGGGCCCGCTGATCACCTCGATGCGCTCGACGTCCGGCAGGAAGACATCCTGCATGTCCCAGTAGACCCCGGAGAACAGCGGCGAATAGACCGTCCGCCCGTCGATCAGCACCAGGAGCTTGTTGGCGAAGTTCTGCGCTGCGGTGACGCCGTTGGCTCCGCGCGCGGTGATCACGTAGCGGCTGGCGCTGACCTGCGCCACCTGCAGGTTGGGCGCCAGGCGCAGCACTTCGGGCAGGCTCATCGCGCCGGACCGGGCGATGTCCTCCTGGCTGATGACGAAGACCGAGGACGGCGCCTCCCCGATGGGTTCCGGGCGCTTCGAGACCGAGGTCACCTGGACCTCGGCGAGTTCTTCAAGCGAAAGCTTGGACAGGTCGGTCACCGGATCCGCCTGCGCCGCGGCTGCGCCCAGACAGCCGCCGGTCGCCACCAGCAGGGCGGCCCAACTGCGCAAGATCAAGACCGCCCCCAATGCCAAGGTCGCCGCAAAAGCCTAACGCGCGCCGCAGCAAATAGCTTCACCGTCGCTCGGCGCAGCTTTCTTGAATCCGATCGGCGATGTTCGTCAACCGGTCGCCGGCCCGGAACACTGGCGGCGGCGGCGAGTTGCCGCAGGCGATCGCCGGAGGTCCGCCATGCCGCTTCTCGCAATCATCCGATTTTTCACCGGCCTGCTCTCGCTGGCGATCCTGGCCGCCGCGGGCTATCTGCTCTGGAGCTGGTATGACGGCGACCTCGTGCGCGAGGCGACGGGCGCCGTCTACCGCCAGCGCGAAGGCTGGAGGCTGTGGACCGGCCTCGGCCTGCTGGCCTGGTCCTTCCTGGGCGGCCGGATCCTGCCGCTGCTGCTCACAAGGCGGGGCGGGCCTCCGACCCGGGCGGAGCGCGGCCAGGGCCAGATGGTCGCCAGCCCGACCGGATCCTCGCTATACGTGGAGATCCACGGCCCGTCCGGCGCGCCGACCATCGTCTTCACCCACGGCTGGGGCATGGACAGCACCTTCTGGCGTTACGCCAGGCAGGATCTTGCCGACCGCTTTCGACTGGTGCTGTGGGACTTGCCAGGGCTCGGCAAGTCGAAGGCCGGGGGGCGGGAGGCGGTCAACCTCGGCGCGTTCGCGACGGACCTCGCCACCCTGGTCGAACGATTCGGGAGCCCGCGCGTGGTGCTGGTGGGCCACAGCATCGGCGGCATCATCATCCAGACGCTGATCCGGGACTACCCCCAACTGCAAAGTCGGCTTGCCGGGCTGGTGCTGCTCCACACCACCTATACCAACCCGCTGAGGACGATGGTGTTCGGCGGCCTGCTGCAGGCGCTGGAACGGCCGTTGCTGGAGCCGGCGATGAAGCTGGCCATGGCGCTGCAGCCGCTGTTTTGGCTGTCCAAATGGCAGAGCTACCTCAGCGGGTCGGCGCACCTCGCCCAACGTTTCGGGTATGGCAGGTTCGTGACCGGCAGCCAGCTCGAGCACACGACGCTGCTGTCGACGCGCAACCCGCCGTCCGTTCTGGCGCGCGGCGACCTGGCCATGTTCCACTGGGACGCCACGGGCGTCCTCGAGCGGCTGCGGATCCCGGCCCTGGTCATCGGCGGCGACAAGGACATCGTCACCAAGCTCGACGCGAACCGCGCCATCGCCGACGAAAGTGACCTGGCGACACTCCAGGTCGTCGAAGGGGTCAACCACATGGGGCCGATGGAACGCGCCGATCTCTACAACCGGATGATCGCGGAGTTCGCGCTGCGGGTTCAGCCGAGCGCCTCGAGCGATCAGCGGGTCCGCGGCGAGGTCGACGAGCCGGGTCGGCAAAGACCTGCAGACGGCCGGCCACCCGCGCCTCCGCCGCTCGCCTAGCCAGAGTTGGGTCGGGTCGGTTGCCCCGGGGCCAGGCTAGAGCGCCCGCAACTCCGCCAGCGTGTAGGCGCATGACGCCTGGCCGGCGGACTTCGGGTGTGAGCGCGAGGTGAACCGCGAGGGTTCGTCGTCGGCGAGCACCGGTCGAAATCCGAACAGGAGCTCGATCTCGTCGTCGTCATTCCACTGCAGGCGGCGGTCGCTTCGGCTCGCGCTGCTGCGAATGAGGCGGAAGTCCTTCGGGCGAAGGATGATGCCGGTGGGGAGAACGCCGTGCCGCAGCATTCCGCGGTATTCGAGCTGCAGGTCGTCAAGAAGGTCGGTCATCTGATCCTCCCATACCAGAGCTCAAATGATCATCAGAAACGAAGCTTGCGAGCCACAATCCCGTGATGCTGCACCGCGAAAGCCGAGGGCGTCACCGCAGGGCGGTCGAGTCCCGCTCGACCAGGGCGAACGGCATGAGCTTCTGCACCGGCTCCGGCTTCAGGCCGGCCGGCGACCTGGCCGGCGCGAAGTTCGGCGACGCCGGCGAAAGGATCGGGGGCGGCCCCGGACAGGGCCGCCGGCACGAGCAGGCCCAGCATTGGTCCCTCCGGCGCAAACGCCCTGACAGAGCGCTCTCATCTCCTATCAGCGGCGGCGGCCATCTCGCCCGCTCGGCTCTCGGCCAGCCGCCGATCGCTACCTGCGTTCGAGGCGGAACAGACGGGCTGCCAAAAATTTCGCCTTCCCGCGCTCGAATGTGACGTTCGTCACCCAAAAGCGCTCTGGTGACCGTCGCATGGCGCCGCCGTGTTGCAAGGCGTTTGGTGGGCTGCATCCTGACTTCGCAAGTCGACACGCAGCGCGACGGCGCCGCGATAAGTCGCCATGAATGCAAGCGTGGGATTGAGACAGCAAGAGGCGCGATAACGCCGTTCTATAAAGAGCCGCCGCCGATGGGGCTGACCGACGGGGCTCCCGCGGACGGGAGTAACGTCTACAAGGCGCCGCTGATCATCAGCCCCTGGGCACCAACGGCGGCTATGACTACACCAAGTTGACCTACTCGTTCTGAGCGCTCGCCGGCGCGCCCGTGACGGCGCACCGGCTTTGTCTCGTGTTTTCAGATGTTTAAGGGTATTATCGGGATGGAAAGCCAGGAAGGGGTCGGCGCCGCTGCGCTGACCCGTCGTCGTTTCTTCGAACAGTTGGCCGCCGTCGGCGGCATGTCCCTGGCCGTCGCCGGCCTCGAGGCGCTGGGCTTCGGCTTCGCCTCCGCGCAGGCTGCGCCGCCGACGCTGAGCGGCGGGGCCAAGGGCAAGAAGGTGGTGATCCTGGGCGCCGGCCTGGCCGGGATGACCGCCGCATACGAACTCGACAAGGCCGGCTACCAGGTCCAGGTGGTCGAGGCCCGCGCCTTCGCCGGCGGGCGCTGCCAGAGCGCGCGGAAGGGCTTCAAGCACACCGACCTGGCGGGCAACACCCAGGTCTGCGACTTCGACGAGGGGCTCTACATCAACCACGGGCCCTGGCGGATCCCATACCATCACCGCTCGACCCTGCATTACACCAAGCTCTTCAACGTGCCGCTGGAGAGCTTCGTCAACGACAACGACGCGGCCTATGTCTATTTCGAGAAGGGCTCCGGGCCGTTGGCCGGCAAGCCGGTGCGCAAGGGCGAGATCGCCGCCGACGTCCGCGGCTACGCCGCCGAACTGCTGGCCAAGTGCGCCAGCAAGGGCAATCTCGACGCCCCGCTCTCGGCCGACGACCGCGAGAAGTTCCTCGCCTATGTGGTCAACGAAGGCCGCCTCGACCCCAAGGACCTGAGCTACAAGGGGACTCCCGGCCGCGGCTTCGCCGTCCACCCGGGCGCCGGCGTGGATCCTGGCCCCGGCAGGCCCTCCGTCCCCTACGCCCTCGCCGACGTGCTGGATTCCAAGGCCTGGCAGGTGCTGAGCTCGGTCACCGAATACGAGCAGCAGCGGACCATGCTGCAGCCGGTCGGCGGGATGGACCAGATCGCCAAGGGCTTCGAGCGCCAGGTCGGCCGGCTGATCAAATATTCGACCAAGGTCGAGAAGATCTCGCAAGGCCCCTCCGGCGTCAGCGTCGCGGTGCGTGACGAGGCGGGCCACGCCTCGGTGATCACCGCCGACTACTGCATCTGCACCATTCCGCTGTCGGTGCTGCGCAACATCGACATGCAGGTCTCGGCCCCGTTCAAGGAGGCCATGGCCGACGTCGCCTATGCGCCGGTCAACAAGATCGGCCTGCAGATGAAGCGGCGGTTCTGGGAAGAGGACCACTTCATCTACGGCGGCCACATCTACATGGACAATCCGGCGATCAACTCCATCTCGCTGCCGTCCACCGGCTGGCAGGGGCAGAAGGGCGTGCTGCTCGGCTATTACGCCTTCGGCTCGGAGGCGGCCCGCATCAGCGCGCTGCCGCCGAAGGAGCGGGCGGCGTTCGCGGTCGCGGCGGGGCAGAAGGTCTTCCCGCAGTACGAAGAGAGCTTCGAGACCGCCTTTTCCTTCTCCTGGCACCTCGCCGAGCACAACCTTGGGGGCTGGGCCGAGTGGTCGCCGGAAGGCCGCGCCTCGGCCTATCCGGTGCTTTGCCAGCCGGACGGGCGCATCTATCTCGCCGGCGAGCACCTCAGCTATCTCGGCGGCTGGCAGGCCGGCGCGATCGAGTCCGCCTGGCAGCAGGTCGAGCGCCTGCACGCCCGCGTCCAGAAGGCCTGACCCATGGCGAAGCACACCATCCTTGGTCTCGCCGCGGCGCTGTCCGCCGCGGCCGCCGTGCCCGCCCTGGCCGGCGACCTTCCGGGCAAGGCGATGTTTCTCGCCAACTGCTCGGCCTGCCACCGGGTCGACGGCATGGGCGTCAAGGGCGCCTTCCCGGCGCTGGCGGGCGATCCCTTCGTGGTCGGCCCGAAGGTCGATCCGGTCACCCGGGTGCTGAACGGCCGCGGCGGCATGCCGAGCTTCAAGGCCGATCTCTCCGACGACCAGATCGCCGCCATCCTCACCTATGCCCGCTCGAGCTGGGGCAACAAGGCCGACGCCGTGAAGCCGGCGGACGTGGCCGCGGTCCGCCTGGGCGGCGCGCCCGCCCAGGCCCGCGGCCTGCAGGCCCATTGAAAAAGCCGGAGAACTCGATGAAACACGCTGTTTGCGCCGCGGCCGCCCTGTTCGCCGGCGCCTTCCTCGCCCAGACCGCCTCCGCCCAGGTGGTGCACCAGGGCCCTCCGGAGTCGGCGATCGCCAGCCTGACCGCCGTGCCGCCGGGCTACGGCATGGTCTACGTCAGCGGCATGACCCCGCCGGTCATCGACCCGAAGGCCCCAGCCGGCTCGACCGCGACCTACGGCGACACCAAGACCCAGACCCTGGGCGTCCTGAAGCGCCTGTCCGACGCGCTGCAGAGCCGTGGCCTGACCTTCGCCGACGTGGTGATGATGCGGGTCTACCTGGTCGGCGATCCGGCCAAGGAGGGCAAGATGGACTTCGCCGGCATGATGGAGGCCTACAAGCAGTTCTTCGGCACCGCCGACCAGCCCAACAAGCCCGCGCGCATCACCGTCCAGGTGGCCTCGCTGGTCGGGCCCGGCATGTTGGTCGAGATCGAGGTGCAGGCCGCGGTCAAGCCCTGAGCCTCGCGAAGGGAGAGGCCGCTCGCCGCCTGGCTGCATAGGGGCTGGGCGGACCGCAGGGCGCGAGCTTGCCTGGTTCGGCTTTACGGCATCTTCTTGCGGCAGCAACGGAGAAAGTCCCTGATGTCGAAGTTGAAGGTGATCCTCGGCCTCGGCGCCGCAAGCCTGCTGGCGGTTGCAGGGCCGGCGGCGGCCGACGAGGGCATGTGGACCTTCGACCATTTCCCGGCCGCCAAGGTCGAGCAGGCCTATGGCGTCAAGATCGACCAGAAATGGTTGGATCGGGTGCAGGCCGCCTCGGTGCGCCTGACCAGCGGATGCTCGGCCTCGCTGGTCTCCAAGGACGGCCTGGTCTTCTCCAACCACCACTGCGTCGTCGATTGCGCCCAGCAGCTGTCCACCGGCCAGGTCGATTATGTGAAGCAGGGCTTCATGGCCGCGACGCGCGCCGAGGAGCGCAAGTGCGCCGGCATGCAGGCCGAGGTGCTTGAAACGATCACCGACGTCACGCCGAAGATCAACGCGGCCAGCGCCGGCAAGAGCGGCCAGGCCTTCGTGAGCGCCCGCGACGCCGCCATCACCGCCGCGGAGTCCGCCGGCTGCGGCCAGGACCAACGGCGCCGCTGCCAGGTGGTGACCCTCTACCGCGGCGGCCAGTACAAGCTCTACAAATACCGCAAATATTCCGACGTGCGGCTGGTGTTCGCTCCGGAGTTCGCCACCGCTTTCTTCGGCGGCGATCCGGACAACTTCAATTTCCCGCGCTACAACCTCGACATCAGTTTCGTGCGCCTCTACGAGGGCGGCAAGCCGGTCGCGACCCCCCAGCACCTGACGTGGCAGACCCGGGCGCCCAGGGAGGGCGAGCCGGTGTTCGTCTCCGGCAATCCCGGCGGCACCGACCGGCAGATGACGCTCGCCCAGCTCGAGACCCAGCGCGACCTCGCCTTGCCGGTCGGCCTGCTGCAGCGCTCCGAACTTCGCGGGCGGTTGATCCGCTTCTCCGAGGAAGGACCGGAGCAGAAGCGCATCTCCACCGATCCGCTGTTCAGCCAGGAAAACAGCTTCAAGGTCTTCTTCGGCCGCCAGTTCGCCCTCAACGACAGGGCCTTCATGGAGGCCAAGCGCGCGGGCGAGGCCGAGCTTAGGGCCAAGGTCGCCGCCGACCCGAAGCTGGCCGCCGACATCGGCGACCCCTGGGGCGAGATCGCCAAGGCGCAGACGGCCTATGCCGACCAATATGTCCGCTACCGCCAGCTGGAAGGTGCGGCGGGATCGCTCTCGGATCTGTTCGGCTATGCGCGCGACATCGTGCGCGCGGCCCAGGAGCGGGCCAAGCCCTCGAGCGGGCGTCTGCCGGAATACGCCGACACCCGTCTGCCGCTGCTGGAGAAGGAGCTGCTGGACGCCAAGCCGGTCGATGTCCCGCTCGAGCAGCTCTACCTCGAATACTGGCTCTCGAAGACGCGCGAGTACCTGACGGTGGACGATCCGGCCAGCAAGCTGCTGCTTGGCAAGGAGAGCCCGGAAGCGCTGTCGCAGCGGCTCGTGAGCGGGACCCGGCTGGCCGATCCCGCGGTCCGCAAGGCGCTGGGGGAGGGGGGGCTTGCCGCGGTGCAGGCCTCCGACGATCCGCTGATCCAGTTCGTGCTGAAGACGGATCCCGCCGCCCGGGCGGCCCGCCAGCGGTGGGAGGCCGAGGTCTCCGGACCCACCGACCGCGCCGCCGAGCGGCTGGCCCGCGCGCGGTTCGCCGCCTATGGCGAGGCGGTCTATCCCGACGCCACCTTCACCCTGCGGCTCTCGTACGGCAAGGTCGCAGGCTGGACCTTTCGCGGGGTGACCGTGCCGTGGTTCACCACCTTCTCCGGCCTCTACGAGCGCGCCACCGGCGCGGAGCCCTTCGAGCTCGCGCCGCGCTGGATCGCCGCCCGCGACAAGCTGGATCCGAACACCGTCTTCGACTTCGTCACGACCAACGACATCATCGGCGGCAACTCCGGCTCGCCGGTCGTGAACGCCCAGGGTGAGGTGCTGGGCGCGGCCTTCGACGGCAACATCCATTCGCTGGGCGGCGACTACGGCTACGACGGCGCGATCAATCGCACCGTGGTGGTCTCGACCGCCGCCGCCACCGAGGCGCTCGACAAGGTCTATGGACAGCCGGCGCTGCTGAAGGAGCTTACCGCTCGCTGATGGCCCTGGACCCTGTCCCGCTTGGCTTGAATCAAGCCTCTAGGGCAGGGTCGCGAAGAAGGTGGTGAGGGCCTTGAGGGCGGCGGCCAGCCGGAACGCGGAGGCGTGGCCGGGGCTCTCGCCGGCCCGCTCGCGGCGAACTGTGACGTCACCCAGGCGCCGCCCGTGCAACGCCGGAAGCGGAAGGGCGTCGTCGGCGCGCAGATATCCCAAGTCGCTTGCGGTCGGGGTTGGGACGTCGGGCTTCGGCCACCAATAGCTGGGGAGCGCCTCGCGGGCGACGAAGCCGGCATTGCGGAGCGCCCTGATCTTCTGCGGGCTGGAGGCCAGACAGCGGATCATCCCGACGCCGCGCGCCGCGAGACGCCAGGCCGTCTCGGCCAGCACCCAGTCGGCCGCTGCCTGCGCCGGATGATCGATCTGTAGATGGACGATGCAGCCGTCGAAGCCGGTGATGGTGGGCTCGATCTGGGAAAGCGAAAAGGCGACCGGCGTATCATCGAGGAAGAAGACGAGGCCGAGCGCTTCGGCGATGCCGGGCGGCATCCGCGCGAACCAGTCCTGGTCGGCCTGCTCGAGGATCTGGACGAGACCTGGGCTTGCCGGGATCGGCAGGGCTGCGGGCGTCCCTGGCCGCCATTCGGCGACGCGGCCGCGGCCCAGCGGCGGGGCGGGCGCGGGGCGCGGTGAACTTATCGGAATGAAGTCCGGGATGGCTGTCGCATAGCGCTCGCCCTCCGGCCATCGGCCGCGCAGCAAGGCGCCCGCCAGACAGCGCGCCTTGATCGGCAGGACGTATCTCTGCACGTCGGGCAGTCGCGTGAAGTGCAGGCGCGGCAGGATCTCGCGCGTCGCCGCCGAGCCGCCGATCGAGATCAGCGGCTCGGGGCAGGCCATCATCTCGCGCATCAGCCTGATGCCGACGCCGAGCGGACGATACTTCGGCAGGCAGTACCAGTCGCAGCCCTCGCGCACGAGAATGCGCCGCCCGTCGAGCAGGTAGGGCCGCAGGAATGAATCGAACATGGCGACGCATTGGCCGTCGTTGCAGGCCAGCCAGGTGCCGCCGCCCGACGGCCGGTCATAATAGCGCCAGCGGATCAGGGCGCGCGCCAGGTCGGGGTCCCAGTTCTGCCGCCACGCCTGCACGAGCAGCGCCTCGAAAGCTGGCCGGTTCGCCTCGTCAAGCCGGGTCAGGCGCAGCGCCATGCATCTTGCTCCTCATGCCGTGCTCCCGGCGTCCACGGTGAGGACCGAGCCGCTGACGTTTCGGCCGGCCTCGCCCAGCAGGTAGAGAACGCCTTTGGCGACGTCGTCGGGGGTGACCAGCCGCTGCAGCGCGCTGCGCCGCGCCACGCGCGCGTGGACCTCCGGGTCCGACGCGCTGGTCATTTCCGTGTCCATGAATCCTGGCGCGATGGCGTTCACCGTGATCCCCATCGGCCCGAGCTCGCGGGCGAGAGATCTGGTGAAGCCCACGAGCGACGCCTTGGTGGCGCCATAGACCGACAGGCCGTTGTAGCCGGTGGCGGCGATGATCGAGGAGATGTTGACGATGCGGCCACGCCGGGCGGTCATCATCGCCCGGGACACATATTTGGTCAGCACGATCGGCGAGACGGTGTTGAGGCGGACAAGCGCTTCGATCTCGCGGACGTGCATGTTGGCGAGCAGCCCGACCGTGCCCAGGGCGGCGTTGTTGATCAAGCCGAAGGGCGGGCCGAACTCGCGCCTGAGCTCGCGCACCCAGCCGCCGATCTCGTCAATCTGAAGCAGGTCGAATGGACGGAAGAGGATTTCGCCGTCGCCGCCGGGCGCGGCAAGCGGCTGTCGGGCGGCGTTGAGCTCCGGGCTCTCCGTGCGGGCCACGGCGATGACGCGAAACCCGGCCCCGGCGAGGCTTCGGACCGCGGCCAGGCCGACGCCGCGGCTGCCGCCGGTGACGATCACCGTCGGGGGCTGGGCTGCGGGCTCAGACATTGGAGCGGTCCAGCTTGCCGCCCGCCGTCACCGCGATGTCCGGCACGAAGCGGATGGTCGCGGGCGCCTTGTGCGCGGGCAGGGCGGTGCGACACATGGCGAGGATGCTGGCGCGCAGCGCGGACTTCAGCTCCAGCGAGTCCGCCGCCTGCGGATCGGCGAGCGCCACCTCGGCGGTCACCACCGCGCCGGTGATCGGGTTCGCCCGGGCGCGCACCCTCGACATCCGCACCGCCGGATGGCGGTTGATGACGCCTTCGACCTCCTCCGGGTGCACCTTCAGGCCGCCGACGTTGATGACGCCGTTGCGGCGGCCGACGAAGCGCCAGCGACCGTCCTTCAGCTCGACCATGTCTCCAGTGTCGACGAACCCCTCGGCGTCGGCCAGCGCCGGCGCGTCCGGCCCGACGTAGCCCGAGGCCATCCGCGGCGAACGGATCCGCAGGCTGCCGTCGACCACCTTCATCTCGACCGGCCCCGGCCGACCGACGAAGCGCTCCGGAAAGCCCGGCAGCCCGTCGTCAACCTCGAAGGCGACGCCGGCCTCAGTGGAGGCGTAGGCGTGGACGATGCGGGCGTGCGGGAAGGCGGCCTTCAGTCCGTCCAGCACCGCCTGGTCGGCGATCTCTCCCGAGAGCCGCAGATAGGTCGGCGTGATCGTCCCGGCGTGCGAGCTCATCAGCACGCCCCGCCAGTGCGAGGGCGTCCCGGAGACATGGCTCACGCCAAGCCGTGCGAGGCGCGCCAGGTGACCGGGAAGGCCTTCCGTTGGCTCCGAAAGCGCCAGGCTGCATCCCCCGACCAGGGCGCGCAGCAGGATCTGCAGCCCGCCATACCTGCGGATATCATAGAAGGTCCCCCAGACGGCGCGGTCCGGATCCCGCCGCGGCGGTGGTATCGCGCCGGTCAGCCCGGCGAGGCTGTGCGCCACCATCTTCGGAACGCCGGTGGTCCCGGAGGTGAAAAGCAGCCACTCGGTGGGAGCCTCGCCGACACCGTCGGCCGGCGCCAGGGCGGTCGGCGGCTGCAGGGTTCGGACCGGGACGCCCAGGCCGGGCAGCAGCTCATCCGGCGCGTCGGTGACGACGGTGTCGACCTCGGCCGCGGCGAGCACATAGGGCAGGTGCTCTGCGCCCAGATCCGGCGGACAGAGGACGAGACGGCGGACGAGACCGTCCAGTTCGACGAGCGCCTGGGCCATGCCGATCTGCCCGGCGGTCCGCACCATGACGCAGCGCCCGGCCAGCTCGGCTCGCGCCGGGGCGATGCCGGTCGCGGTCGCGAGGTCGCCCAGCGACAGCCCGGCCTCGGGGATTTCGAGCCGCGCGCCCGGAGCCGGCCGAGCTTCCGCCAGAAGCGCGCGCAGGTTGGCCATTTAGCCCGCCGAGCCCCGGGCCGCGGTTTCGTAAAGCTGCACGAACTCGCCGAACGTCACCGGGAAGAAGGCGTCCTCCAGCTCAGAAAAGGGGTCCAGCCCAAGCTCGTCTTCCAGCTGGGCGACGATGATCGCGAAGCAGAGGGAGTCCAGGCCGCTGTCGAGCAGGGCGAGCCGGTCGGCGAGGGGCTGGAGGGCGCGTTGCTGATCGGCGGCGGTCGCTTGGAAACACCTGGCCACCACCGACCGTATTTCGTCAGGATCCGACATGGCGTCCGCTCCCCCGGTCGCTTGGGGTTGGACGAATTCCCGTTCCATCGTCGGCTCTCCAGTTTCGCCCAGGGTAGGGTCGATCGCACGCCGCGCCGTCCCCAAGATCAGGGTCTCGCAAACCTGGGCGGCATGGCCTGCTTCAACGGTTCGCGCCCACAAGCCGACGCCGCCACGGCGCTGGTTCGGCTTTCGCCAGGCGGGCGGCGAATCCCGCCGAGGCGCAGACATGGCTGAGGACCGGACCATTCGCACAGCGGCGCAGGCGCTCGTCGACCAGCTGGTGCTGCACGGCGTCGAACACGTCTTCTGCGTGCCGGGCGAGAGCTTCCTGGGCGTGCTCGACGCGCTGCGCGAGGCGCCGATCGCCGTCACGGTCTGTCGCCAGGAGGGCGGCTGCGCCATGATGGCCGAAGCCGTCGGCAAGGCGACCGGCCGGCCGGGCGTCTGTTTCGTGACCCGCGGGCCGGGCGCCGCCAACGCCGCGGCGGGCATCCATGTCGCCCGGCAGGACTCCACGCCGATGATCATGTTCGTCGGGCAGGTCGAACGGCGGTTCCTCGACCGCGAAGCCTTCCAGGAGCTCGACTATCGCGCGGTGTTCGGCTCGATGACCAAGTGGGCGACCGAGGTGGAGGTCGCCGAGCGGATCCCGGAGGTCGTCTCGCGCGCCTTCTTCACCGCCTGCGCCGGGCGGCCGGGGCCGGTGGTCGTCGCCTTGCCGAAGGACCTCCTGCAGGAGCCGATCGCCGCTGCGGACGCGCCGCCGTTCCGTACCGTCGAGAGCGCACCCACGCCGAGCGACATGGCCGCGCTCGGCGGCTTGCTGGCCGGCGCCGAACGCCCGCTGCTGGTGCTCGGCGGATCGCGTTGGGACGAGGCTTCGCGCTCGGCGATGCATGCCTTCGCCGAACGCTTTGAGCTGCCGGTGATGACCAGCTATCGGCGCGGGCCGTTGTTCGACGCCCTGCACCCCTGCTACGCGGGCGACCTTGGGCTGGCTCCGAACCCCAGGCTGGTCGCCCGCGTCAAGGCGGCGGACCTGGTGATCTGGATCGGCGGGCGCATCGGCGAGATCCCCAGCCAGGGCTACACGCTGTTCGCCAGCCCGGCGCCGGCGACCCGGCTCGTCCATGTCCATCCCGGCGCCGAGGAGCTGGGGCGCGTCTATGCGCCCACCCTGCCGATCCAGGCCTCGCCCGCCGGCTTCGCAGCCGCCCTGGAGACGCTTGCCCCGCCGGCGCGACTTGCCTGGAGCGGCCAGGCCGGCGCCGCCCATGCGGACTATCTCGACTGGTCGCAGACGCCGACCCCGCAGCCGGGCGCGGTGAACCTCGGCGAGGTGATGGTCGAGCTTCGCGAACGGCTTCCCGAAGACGCCATCATCTGCAACGGCTCGGGGAATTTCGCCGCCTGGATCCACCGCTTCCTGCGCTTCCGCCGGCTGGGCAGCCATGTCGCCTCGACCTCGGCGTCGATGGGCTACGGAATACCGGCGGCGGTGGCGATGCAGCGGCTGCATCCGGGGCGGCTGGTGGTCTCCATCAACGGCGACGGCGACTTCCTGATGAACGGGCAGGAGTTCGCCACCGCGGTGCAGCACCGCCTGCCGATCATCGCCCTGGTGGCCGACAATTCCTGCTACGGCACCATCCGCATGCATCAGGAGCGGGAGTACCCCGGCCGTGTCTCGGCGACCGATCTGGTCAATCCGGATTTCGCCGCCTATGCCCGCGCCTTCGGCGGGTTCGGCGCTACGGTCGAGGCGACCGCCGACTTCGCCGCCGCCTTCGAGGCCGCCCGAGCCTCGGGCCTGCCGGCGATCCTGCACCTGAAGATCTCGACCGAGGCGATCAGTCCGGGGATGACGCTCGCGCAGATCCGCGCCGCCGCGGTGGCGCGCGGCGAAGCGGGGCGAACTCCGTCGTCGTGAGGTCAGGCGGCCGCGACGGCCCGGCCGTCATGGGCGAAGGCCCAGTAGAGCGCCCGGGCGCGGCGGAACACCGGCCCGATCGGCAGCTCGCGCTGCTCGATGCGGGTCATCGGCGAGACCTTGGCGTAGTTGCCGGTGGAGAAGATCTCGTCGGCGGCCAGGAAGTCCTCGTACATCAAGGTCTGTTCGCGCACCTCGACGCCTTCGCCGCGCAGCAGGCCGATGACGCGCCGGCGCGTGATCCCGTCGAGGAAGACGCCGTTCGGGGCCGGGGTGAACACCACGCCGTCCTTGACCATGAAGAGGTTGGAGTTGGCCAGTTCGGCGACCGCGCCCAGCATGTCGCGCAGGATGCAGTTGTCGAAGCCCCGCTGCTGGGCCTCGATCAGCCCGCGGGTGTTGTTGGGATAGAGGCAGCTCGCCTTGGCGTCGACGCAGGCGGTCTCGATGGTCGGCCGGCGGAAGGGCGACAGGGTGATGGCGGCGCCGACGGGCTCGGGCATCGGCGCCTCGTAGATCGTCAGGCACCAGCGGGTGGTCTCCGGGTCGAACTTCACCCCGCCGCCGAAGCCCTGGTCGGCCCAGTACATCGGGCGGATATAGACGGCCGCCTCGGGCGCGAAGCGCTTGAGCCCCTCCAGCGCCAGGTGGATCCAGGTCTCCACCGGGACGACCGGCTTGAGCAGGAAGTTCTCCGCCGAGCGATTGACGCGCTGGCAGTGGGCGTCGAGGTCAGGGGTGACGCCTTCGAAGGCGCGCGCTCCGTCGAAGACGGTCGAGCCAAGCCAGGCGGCATGGGTGCGGGGGCCCATGATGGCGACATTGCCCTCGCGCCACTCGCCCTCGAAGAAGGTCCAGGTCTGCGACACCGGCTTCAGGGTGGAGACCACGCCGCTGTTCGGAAGCTGCCCGGAATCGGCCATCGTCTCAGAGCCGCAGCAGCCCGCGGACCGCCGTCGGCCAATCCTCCAGCTGCGTTCCGTGGGTGGCGAACAGCGCCACCGCCAGACGGTCCATCCCGAAGGCGACGCAGCCGGTATGGGCCAGCTGCCCATCGGCGGTGCGGATGTCCCACACCTCGCCGAAATGCTCACGGTGGTAGTTGAAGCTCATGCAGGCGGTCGGCTGCGCCTCCGAGCGCACCGGAACCAGCAGTTCGAACTTCAATTCCTGCTGCACCTGGCTGACGGCGACGATCTGTCCGCCGCGGCCGAAGAAGGGATCGCTGGCCAGGTCGATGCGGTAGGCGAACCCGAGGTCGTCGGCGAGCGCCTTGGCCAGCTCGATCCAGGCGCCGCGGAAATCCTGGATCTCCTCTGGCGCGCCGATGGCGACGAACTCGCGCATGCGGAACGACTGCAGCCGGTCGATGTCGCGCGACGGCTCGCGCCGGAAACAGTCGGAGGCCACGTCGAAGAACAGGCCGCCCCGGGCGACCGGACCGCGCGCCGCCACGAGCGGGTAGACGGGATAGCAGGCGGCCGGACTGAGCACGAGATCGGCGGCCTCCAGCGACCTGGTCCAGGCCGCGCCCTCCGCGGCGCCGTCGACCGCGCGCCGGATTTCGCCTTCGGAGCCGGAGAGGCAGCTGACGCAGCCCAGCAGGTGCGGGAAGCTCTTGAGATAGCCGTGCCGCTCCAGCTGCTTGCGGCTCATCACCGGCGGGAACCGCAGCACCTCGGCCTGGGCCGGGCGGTGAGCCGAGATCAGCACGGCGAGCGCCTCGACCACGCTTTCGTAGACGCCGGTCCGCCCGTAGACGCCGTCCACGCCGCTTGGAAGAAACAGGCTTGCCGCGAGACTGGCGAGCCGGTCGTCGCCGGCGACCTCGGGCAGTCTTGCGTTCGCCAGCATCGGGACCTCAGTCGTAAATGGATTGCGGGATGGGGGAGACCAGGCAGGCGGTCGCGAAATTGGCCAGGATGCGATCGTTGCTGATCATCGTCGGCGCCGACAGCACGTCGCGCAGGTGGCGTCCCAGGCTGGCCTCGCCGTCATTGCGATAGCCGGAGAGCCCGCAGGCGCGCAGCGCCCAGGTCACCGCCTCGACCGCCAGCTCGGAGGCGTCCACCTTCAGCAGGCTGACGGCGTTCTGGAACTCCAGCGTGCTGAGTGCGGCGTGGTCGTGGCCGATGGCTTCGAACCGCGCCGTCATCGCGGCGATCAGCGCTCGCAGGGACCGCAGGGCGGTCACCGAGCGGATCAGGTGCGGCGTCGCCGGCGGCGGTTTTCCGCCCATCTCGCGGGCGCTCTTGGCGACGTGGCGACGTGCGCGCTCGACCGCGCCGGCGGCGATCCCGGCCCAGGCCGCCGACCAGAAGAGGTGCGCCGAGGGCACCATGGTCTCGCGGTGAATGCGCTCGTAGGGTTCCGGCAGGATCTGCGCCGGGTCGGCCTCGGCTTCCAGCTGGAAGCCGGCGCTGCAGGTGCCGCGCATGCCGAGCGTGTCCCAGTCGCGGGTGCGCGCCAGGCTGTAGTCGCTCTTCTGGAGGACGACCAGGACCTGGTCGGAGGGGGCTGCATCGGGCGAGCGGCGGGCGGTGGTCACCAGGGCGTCGGCGGCTTCTCCATAGGAGATCACGCTGGCGTCGCGCGACAGCCGGATGCGGCCAGCTTCGTGGATGATCGGCGCTTCGCTGGACCGCACGTCGCCGCCGGCCTTGCCCTCGGTCGTAGAGGAGGCCAGCAACAGCTGCTCGACGCCGAGACGGGCGAGGAAGCCCTGGTGCCAGTCGCTGGCGCGCCCGTGCCGCAGGATGCAGGCGACCTTCACCTGGTGCATGGCGTAGATCAGCGCCGTCGAGGCGCAGGCCTGCCCCAGGATGAAGCAGGCGTCGACGACCTCGCGATGCGAGGCGTCCTCGCCGCCGAGCTCGCGAGGCGCGAGCACGCTCATCAGGCGCTCCGCCTTGGCGGCTGCGATCGCCTCGGCGGGAAAGCGGCTGTCCCGGTCCACCGCGTGCGCGAACTCTGCGGCCACCGCGGCGACGCGCCGCGCGCGAGCGCTGATGTCTTCGGTGCTGGAGAGCGGCGTGGCCCCGGCGAGCGCCGAGTGACCGGGATCGGCGACCTGGACGGTATGAGCGTTCATCGATTCTCCGCCCTGCTCGGATGTCGGCAGAGGCCGGCCGCGCCGGTCTTGGCTTGAAGCTACGAGCCCGGCGCACTGGCGGCATCCCCTGAGCTGGGGTCGCCGAACGACCGCGTTTGCCGCCAAGCAGGGAGAAGTCTGAAGGGAGCTTTGGGATGGCTGACGGCGGTCTGAACGGGCGGGAGGGCCGGATCTTCGGAATTGTGATGGAGACGCTTCCGGCGGCCGCGGCCAGGACCGGGCTTCGTGCGGATCAATCGCTTCAGGACGTCGGTCTGCAGTCGCTGGACATGGTCACCCTGATGCTGGCGGTCGAGGCGGAATTCGATCTCGAGATCCCCCAGCACGAAATGACTCCGGAAAACTTCCGGTCCGTGGCGGCGATCGAACGGCTGGTGGCGAGCCTGTCCGCGACCGCATAGCCGAGGCTCGGATGTCGCTCGATCCCGGGGCCGAGCGCCTGCTCAAGATGCTGGCGGCCTCGGGCGCCGGAGCGGGGGCGGCGCGCAGCGTCGCCGAGCGGCGCCGGATGCTGCAGACGCTGACCCATATCGCCGGCGACGGCCGGGCGGACGGGATCGAGACCCGCGATCTGCAGGCGCCTGGGCCGGCCGGGCCCATCCGCCTTCATCTGCATTCGCCGCTTGCAGGCTCCTCGGCGGCGCTCGTCTATCTCCATGGGGGCGGCTGGGTGGCCGGCGGCTTTCCCACCCATGACGGCCTCTGTCGCCGGCTGGCGGCCAGCGCCCGGACCCATGTCTTCGCCGTCGAATATCGGCTCGCGCCGGAGCATCGCTTTCCCGCGGCCTTCGACGACGCCCTCGCAGCGGTCCGCTGGGTGGCGCAGAGCGCCTCGGCGCTCGGCCTCGACCCGGCGCGGCTGGCGATCGGCGGCGACAGTGTGGGCGCAGGGCTGGCCGCCGCCGTGGCGCAAAGCCCCGACGCGCCACGGCTGGCCCTGCAGGTGCTGCTCTGCCCGATCCTTGCGCCTGCCGACCAGGCCGCGTCACGGCGCCTGTTCGCCGAGGGATACTTCGTCGACGCGGCCACCGTGGCGCAGGATCTCAGGGACTATTGCGGAGACGAGGTCGATCCCCACGACCCGCGGGTGTCGCCGCTGCTGGGGCGCGACCTCGCCAACCTGCCGCGAGCCTTGATCCACGCGGCGGAATACGACCCGTTCCGCGACGAGGCGGAAGCCTACGCCGAGCGCCTTTCGCAGGCCGGCGTCGCCGTGCGAATGGTTTGCTGGCCGGGCATGATCCACGACTTCTACATGTTGCCGCGGGCGATCGCCGCCGCTGGCCCAGCCCTGGAGGTCATCGGCCGGGAGATCGCCGAGGCGCTCGCCTGATCGGCCGTATCAGAGGCGCAGCTCGCCGCGGGCGATACGTTCGAAGAGCTGCCGATCCAGCGGCGCATAGCGGCCGGCGGCGACGTCGTCGACGTAGAGCGGATCGCCGATCCGCGCGGGATCGAAGCCGCCTTCGGCAAGCCGCTGGCTCGCCTTCTTGAAGGTCTCCGTGGTGGGCAGGGCCGGGACCAGGCGCACGAACAGCGGTCGCGCATAGGCCGGCAGGGCCACGGCGAGCCGCTCTCTCAGCCGGTCCAGTTCGAAGCCTGGCTCGGCCACCACCGCGGCCATGCCGGCGCGCCCATCGGCGTGCGGGACCCTCACCCCATAGACGGCCGCGGCCGCGACGCCCGGGCATGCCTCGATGGCGGCGGCCACCTCGCCGGCGCTGACGTTCTCGCCCTTCCAGCGGAAGGTCTCGCCGATCCGGTCGACGAAATGGAAGAAGCCTCGCGCATCGAGGCGCATGAGGTCGCCGCTGCGCAGCCAGGCGTCGCCAGGCTCGAAGACGTCGCGCAGCAGCTTTTTTTCGGATTCCGTCTCGCTGGTGTAGCCTTCGAACCGCTGCGCCGGGTCGCCATCGGCGGCGCTGATCCTGCCGATGGCCTCGCCGACCTCGCCGCGCGCGCAGCGGATGCAGCGGTCTTGCGAGTCCCGCCGCGGCGCGCCGGTTTCCGGGTCGAAGGCGACGATCGCCACGGGCGAGCGGTGGGCGAGGAAGCCGGGGAGGCGGCCGATCGCGCCGGGTTCGCCCTCGACGTTGAAGAGCGAGAAATTGCCCTCCGTCGCGGCGTAGAACTCGACGATGCGCGGGACGGCGAAGCGCGTTTGGAACTCGCGCCAGACGGCGGCGCTCAGGCCGTTGCCGCAGGCCATCCTCAGGCGATGCCGCCGCTCGTCGGCCTTGGGCGGCGTCCTGACCAGGTAGCGGCACAGCTCGCCGATGTACTGGAACAGGGTGCAGTCCCAACTGGCGATCTCGTCGAAGGTCCGGCTGGCGGAGAACTTGCGGGCGATCACCACCGAGCCGCCGCGCACCAGCAAGGCGCCCGTCGCGGCCACGCCGCCGACGCTGTGGTGCATCGGCAGGCAGTTGTAGAGGCGGTCTTCGGCCGTGAGGTCCAGCATGCCGGCGAACCAGCAGCTCCAGCTCATCACCCGGCGATGACTGACCCAGGCCGCCTTCGGCAGGCCGGTGGCGCCGGAGGTGTAGATCAACAGGGCGGGGTCGCGCACGGTCACGCCGCGCCGCTCCGCAGGGGTCAGCGGATCGGCGGGCAGCGCGCTCAGCGCAGGTCCCAGGCGACGGCCCGGGCCGGATCCGAGCCGCCAGACCGGCGGCGGCTCGGGCAGGCTGGCCGCGGCTTCTTCCGCAGCCGCCGCCAACGCCTCGGTGGTGATCACCAGCCGCGGGGAGGCTGCGGCCAGGCTGTGCGCCAGCGCCTCGCCGCGCAGGTTGGTGTTCACCAGCGCCACCACCACCCCGACGCTGCCGAGCCCCAGCCAGGCCGCCAAATAGCCCGGATGGTTGTGCGCCATCAGCGCCACCGTCTCGCCCTTGCGCAGTCCCTGGGCGAGCCCCCAGCGCGCATAGCGCCGCAGCAGCGATGCGAGATCGCCATAGCTGAGCTGTTCCTGGTCCGAGAGCAGGGCCGCGGCGTCGGGCCGCTGCAGCGCCTGTTCCTCGATCACCCGGGCGAGGATCCGCTCCGGGGTGGCGTCGATCCCGGCCGTTAGCTCGAGCGCGCGGAGCCAGGCCTTGTTGACGCTCTCGGCGGGGGCTGAAGCCAGGGCCTCGGCCGATCCGGTCGCTGTGTTCATCGGCCGATATTCGCCGACATGCCGCGGGGATCGTCCCCTCAAAATGTGAATCCGCGCGCTGCATCGCAGCTCGCTTCGCCAGGGTGGGCGTTTCCCACCCCAGCGTCGCCAAATCGGGGGAAGTTCCCGCGCGCGACCGCTCCTAGATTACCCGACAAGCTAGAGGCGTTCCGGCTCGAGTGCGGCGTGCGCAGCCTCCTCAGGAGGGTCGCCGCCGATGGTTCTCTGGTGGCGCGCTCACGGCGCTCGCACGGGAGGACGCGTATGCGGCCCGAGACGATAGCCATCCACGGCGGCTTCGACGCGGATCCCGCGACCAAGGCGGTGGCCGTGCCGATCTACCAGACCGCCTCCTACGCCTTCGACAGCGCCGCCCACGGGGCGGCGTTGTTCGACCTGGAGGTGGAGGGCTTTCGCTACACCCGCGTCAGCAACCCGACGACCGCCGTGCTGGAGAAGCGCATGGCCGAGCTCGAGGGCGGCGCGGCGGCGCTTGCGGTCGCTTCCGGCCAGGCCGCGACCTTCTACGCCTTCGCCACGGTCGCCGACGCGGGCGGCAACATCGTCTCGGTTCCCCAGCTTTACGGTGCGAGCCACACCCTGCTGAGCAGCATCCTGCCGCGCATGGGGATCGCCGGCCGGTTTGCGCGCGGCGACCTGGCCTCCGACATCGCCCCGCTGATCGACGAGAACACGCGCGCCGTCTTCTGCGAGAGCGTCGGCAACCCCGCGGGAAACATCTGCGACATCGAGGCGCTGGCGAAGGTCGCCCACGCCGCCGGGGTGCCGCTGATCGTCGACAATACCGTCGCCACGCCGATCCTGCTGCGTCCCATCGACTACGGCGCCGACGTGGTGGTCCACTCGCTCACCAAATACCTCGGCGGCCACGGCACCACCCTGGGCGGCGCGATCATCGACGCCGGCGCCTTCCCCTGGGCGCGCCATGCCGCCCGCTTTCCGCTGTTCAACGAGCCGGACCCCTCCTACCACGACCTCGTCTACGCCGAGCGCTTCGAGCGGGAGCCGTTTGTGGCGCGCTGCCGCAGCGTCTACCAGCGCACGACCGGGGCGGTGCTGGCGCCGCTGAGCGCCTTTCTCCTGCTGCAGGGGATCGAAACCGTCGCGCTGCGCATCGAGCGCCACGTCGAGAACGCCCGTCGGGTCGCCGACTTCCTGCGGGCCGACGCGCGCGTCGAATGGGTCAGCTACGCCGGGTTCGAAGAAAGCCCGTACCATGCGCTGGCGAAGAAATATCTCGGCGGGCGCGCGCCGGCCCTGCTGACCTTCGGCGTCCGCGGCGGCTACGACCGCTCGACCGCCTTCTATGACCGGCTGAAGCTGATCAAGCGGTTGGTCAACATCGGCGACGCCAAGTCCCTGGCCTGCCACCCGGCCTCGACGACGCACCGGCAGATGTCGCCTGAAGACCAGATCCGGGCCGGGGTCAGGCCGGAGATGATCCGCCTTAGCGTCGGCATCGAGCATATCGACGACATCCTCGAAGACCTCGACCAGGCGCTGGACGTGCGCCAGGCGCGGCCACGCGATCGCGCGGTCCCGCCGCCGGCGGCCGAGGCGGCGACGGCGCCCCAGCTCTCGCCAGGCCGGGCGCGCCCGCGCGGCGGCGTGTCCTCGAAGCCGCAGCTGACGATCGCGCTGGTCAACAACATGCCGGACGCAGCGCTGCTGGCGACCGAGCGGCAATTCTCGTCGCTGCTCGCGGAGGCGGCGGGAGACGTCTGCGATGTCCGCCTGGCGCTCTACGCGCTGCCCGGCATTCCGCGCGGCGACCTCGCGCGGGCGACGCTGCGGGAGCGCTACGCCTGGACCGATACGTTGGAACGCCTGGGCGCCGACGCGGTGATCGTCACCGGCTGCGAGCCGCGGGCGCAGCATCTGCCGGACGAGCCTTACTGGCGCGACTTCGCCCAATTGGTCGACTGGGCGCAGGTCCACACCCGCTCGGCGGTGTTCTCCTGTCTCGCGGCGCATGCCGCGGTGCTGCACCTGGACGGCGTCGAGCGTCGGCGTGCGAAGGCCAAGATCTCCGGAGTCTTCGCCTTCGAGCAGGTCGCGGAAAGCGCGATCACCTCCGGGCTCGACCAGCCGATGGTCACGCCGCACTCGCGGCATTACGGCCTCGCGGCCGAGGATCTGGTGAGCAAGGGCTATCAGGTGCTGACCCGATCGGACCAGGCCGGGGTCGACATGTTCCTGCGCGAGGGCCAGAACCTGCTGGTCTTCCTGCAGGGCCACCCGGAGTACGACGCCGACAGCCTGTTGCGGGAATACCATCGCGACTTCGCCCGGTTCCTGCGCGGGGAGCAGGCCGCCGTGCCGGCGCGTCCCCAGGCCTATTTCGGGCCGGAGACCGAGCACGCCCTGCAGGTGCTGACGCTCGCCGCCAGGCGCGGTCGAACCGATATGCTCACCGCCTGGGACGAGATCACCGCCGGGTTCAAGCCGACGTCGGTCTGGCGGCCGAACGCCGTGCGCCTGTATCGCAACTGGCTGGGGCTGATCGCCACGGCGTCGGGCCACGCCTCGTTCGACGGCGTCGGCCTGCAGCGTCTTCGTGGCGCGGCGGAATGAAGGCGCTTAGAGCGACTGGCCGTCATCGAGGGTGAACAGGCTTCCGCTGATCCGCGCGCCGGCGGAACCGGCCAACATCAGCAGCGCCGCGTCGAGGTCGCCGGCCTCCATCAGCCTCTGCCTGGGGAACCGGCTGATCTGTTTGCGGCCGCCGTCGGAGCGAAACCATTCGGCGTTGAAGTCAGTCTCGATGTAGCCGGGACAGATGGCGTTCACCGTCACGCCACGCCGCGCGAGGTCCTTCGCCAGGGCGCGCGTCAGCATCGCCACCGCGGCCTTGGAGGTACAGTAGGCGGCAAGGCCCGGCAGCACCGTCTGGCTGGCGATCGAGGCGATATTGATGATCCGGGCCTGCTCGCGCTGCGCGGCGCCCGAGGCGATCATCCGGCGCGCGGCCTCCTGCGCGGCAAAGAAGGTCCCGCGCACGTTGACGTCGAAGGTCTGGTCCCAGGTCTCGACCGACAGCTCCAGCGAATGGCCCTCGCCCGCCACGCCGGCATTGTTGACCAGGATGTTCAGCGGCCCCAGCTCCGCCTCGATCCGGTCGAACGCCGCCGCAAAGGTTTTCGGCTCGGCGACGTCGAGCGCAAGCCCGATCGCGCGTCCGCCGGCCGCGCGGATCTCGGCGGCCAGGGTTTCGACCCGCTCCAGCCGCCGGGCCGCCAGGGCGACCGCCGCGCCCTGGCTGGCGAGCACCTTGGCGAAGTGGGCGCCAAGGCCGCTGGAGGCGCCCGTCACCAGCGCGACCTGGCCCGATAGCTGGTTCATCTCGTAATCTCCGCAATCCCGGCGAGGCGTGGACGTGGCCGACTATGTCGGGTCGTGCGCCGCCGAAGACCTATTCACCTGGCTAGTTGCTCCGTCTGGCGGAGCCTCGCATACTCCGGACAATGTAGCCCGCCCGCAAGGCGGCGTCGGGCGCAGCAGCAGGGGGCGGCCGGCGCCGACTCCTATCCCATCGATGATTGGCGAGACTCCCGTATGACAGAGGCGAACAGGCCTGAAGCTGGCGTCTCCGCGGCGGCGGCGGCCATCGCGGCCAGGGTGGAGGCGTTCGTCCGCCAGACCGTCACGGCCTACGAGCGCGACCCGCGCCTGGGCCCGCACGGGCCGGACGACACGCTGGTCCACGAGCTGCGCGCCAAGGCGCGGGCCGCCGGCGTGCTGACGCCGCATATCCTGGCGGACGGCAGCCACCTCAGCCAGCGCGAGACGGCGGTCGTGCTGCAGAGGAGCGGATTGTCGCCGCTGGGGCCGATCGCCTGCAACACCATGGCGCCTGACGAGGGCAACATATACCTGCTCGGCAAGGTCGGCACGCCGGCGCAGAAGGCCCGCTTCCTGGCGCCCCTGGTGGCGGGCGAGGTGCGGTCCGCCTTCTTCATGACCGAGCCCCCGGAGGAGGGCGGGGCCGGGTCGGACCCCTCGATGATGCAGACCACCTGTCGCCTCGACGGGGACCATTGGGTGATCAACGGACGCAAGACGTTCATCACCGGCGCCCAGGGGGCGGGCGTGGGCATCGTCATGGCGAAGTCCGACGACGGCGCCTGCATGTTCCTGGTCCGCCTGCCGGACCCGGCGATCCGCATCACGCGCGTGCTCGACACCATCGACAGCTCGATGCCGGGCGGCCACGCCGTCGTCGAGATCACCGATCTGCGCGTGCCGGCCCACGACATGCTCGGCGCTTCGGGCGAGGGGTTCAAATACGCCCAGGTGCGGCTGTCGCCGGCGCGGCTGTCGCACTGCATGCGCTGGCATGGGCTGGCGACGCGCGCCAACGAGATCGCCGCCGACTATGCCTGCCGCCGCCACGCCTTCGGCAAGCCGCTGGTCGACCACGAAGGCGTGGGCTTCATGCTGGCCGACAACCTCATCGACCTCAAACAGGCCGAGCTGACGATCGACTGGTGCGCCGGCGTGCTCGACACCGGATCATTGGGCGCCGTCGAGAGCTCGATGGCCAAGGTCGCGGTCTCCGACGCCCTGTTCCGCGTCGCCGACCGCTGCGTGCAGGTGATGGGCGGCGCCGGCGTCTCCCGCGACACCATCGTCGAGCAGGCGTTCCGCGAGATCCGCGCCTTCCGCATCTACGACGGCCCGACGGAGGTCCACAAATGGTCGCTGGCCAAGAAGATCAAGCGGGACTGGCGAGCGGCGCAAGGCGCTGTGAGATGAAGCTGTCGGGACGCGGCCCGCAGGCGCAGTCGACCCCCATCAGAGGTTAGGGCGCCGTGAGCGGCTGCGGCCGTAGACTGCGGGCATGCTGGGGATCCCCGAGCGTTCGCGCCTGGCCCCGCGCCCGTCGACAGCGACGTGGATCGGCGCGGGGTTCGTGCTGGCCATGGTTCTGGCCGGGGCGGCGAGCGCCGGCGTGGGCGCCGGGCGAGCCGGGATCGAGCTCGGCCTGCGCCTCACCGCGCGTCTCGCCTTTTTGCTGTTCTGGCCCTGCTACGCCGCCGGCGCGCTGGTGATCCTGTTCGGCGCACGCTTCCTGCCGATCAAGCGGCAGGTGCGGGACCTCGGCCTCGCCTTCGCCACGGTTCTCGCCGTTCACCTCGGACTGGTCAGCGCGCTATGCGCGATCGGCGCGACCCCCACCGTCGGCGTGTTCATAATCTTCGCCCCCGGCGCGGCGTGCGCCCTGCTGCTGGCGATCGCCTCGATCGGGGCCGTGGGCAAGGCGATCGGCCCTGCCGGCTGGTGGGTCCTGCGCAACATCGCGATGAACTATCTGGCGTTCGACTTCGCGGTCGACTTCGTCCGCAGGCAGCCGCTGGTCTCGGTCTCGCAGCAGCTGGCCTATCTGCCGTTCGCGGTCTTCGCCGTCCTCGGGCCGGCGCTGCGGCTGCTCGCCTGGCTTAAGCTCAGGATGGCGCGCGTGGCGCCCTGCTGATCCGCGTCATGCGCCCGGGCAGAACGACCTCCTCCGGTCGAAAAGCCTACGGGATTCACACATCTCGCGCCGCGCGCCCTCTCCCCGCAAAGCGGGGAGAGGGGGCAGACCTGCGCTTAGCCGTATCCGCGTCGCGGCCCATCCAGATCGGCACGTGCGGCCGCTGCACCGGCCTGGGGACTGGCGCTTATCAATCATCTTCGATAATTAGTAATCAAAGCTGGTTGGAGGCGATGTGGCGGACGACCGTCTGATTGTGGTGCTCGACGTCGGCAAGACGCTGGCGAAGCTGAGCCTCTGGACCCCCGGCGGCGAGTTGGTGGCGCGCGACGCTCGCGCCAATCAAAGGATCGACGCCGGCGCCTATGTCGCCCTCGACGCCGGCGGCATCGAGGCCTGGGTCGCAGAGACCCTCGGCGAATTCGCCCGCAAGGGCCGGGTGGGCGCCATCGTGCCGGTCGCCCACGGGGCGGCGGCGGCGATCGTCCGCGGCGGCGAACTGGTGCTGCCGCCGCTCGACTACGAGGCGGCGATCCCGCAAGCCGATCGCGACGCCTATGAGCGTGAGCGCGACCCCTTCGCGCAGACCGGATCGCCGGCCCTGCCCGACGGGCTGAACCTGGGCGCCCAGTTGCACTACCTGGAGCGCCTTCACCCCGGCGTGCTGGAAGGCGCCCAGATCCTGCCCTGGCCGCAGTACTGGGCTTGGCGGCTGTCCGGCGTCGCCGCCAGCGAGGCCACGAGCCTAGGCTGTCACAGCGATCTCTGGCGGCCGGGCGCCCGTGCGCCCTCGGAACTCGCGCAGCGGCGGGGCTGGGCGGCGCGGCTGGCGCCGCTGGCGCGCGCCGGCGAGGTGCTGGGGGTGATCACGGCGGACTGGGCCCGTCGGACCGGCCTGCCGGCGGACGTGAAGGTCTACTGCGGCCTGCACGATTCCAACGCCGCCCTGCTGGCGGCGCGCGGCTTCCCGGAAATCGCCGAGGGGGAGGCCACGGTGCTGTCGACAGGCACCTGGTTCGTCGCGATGCGGACTCCCGACGACGCGGCGACCGTCGATCTGGCCGCCTTGCCGGAGGGGCGCGACTGCCTGGTCAACATCGACGCCTTCGGCCGGCTGATCCCCAGCGCGCGCTTCATGGGTGGACGCGAGATCGAGCTGCTGACCGGGATCGACACCCGCCGCATCGACATCAAGCCGGACCAGCCCGCCCTGGTCGACGCCGTCGCCCAAGTGGTGGCGAGCGGCGCGCGCGTGCTGCCGACCTTCGCGCCGGGGGTCGGGCCGTTTCCCCACCAGGACGGCCGCTGGATCGACATGCCGGCGGATCAGGCGGCGCGCCGCGCAGCGGTGTCGCTATATGCCGCCTGTATGGCCGACGTTTCCCTGGACCTCATCGGCGCCCGGTCGCGCATTCTGATCGAGGGGCGCTTCGCCGAGGCCGAGGTGTTCGTGCGCGGCCTGGCCAGCCTCAGGCCCAACGATCGGATCTATGTGTCGAACGCTCACAACGACGTCTCCTACGGCGCCCTGCGCCTGCTGAACCCCGCGCTGAGGCCGACGAGCGCGCTCCTGCCGGTGCAGCCGCTGGAGGTCCCGCTCGCAGCCTACCGCGAGGCGTGGCGGGGTGATGTCGAAGGCGCGGAGCCGGGCGCATGAAGGCCGCCTCGGCGCTCGACTACCGCGAGCTGGCGCGCCGGCGCCTGCCGCACTTCCTGTTCGAATACATGGACGGCGGCTCCTATGGCGAGGTGACGCTCAGGCGCAATGTCGCCGACCTCGAGCAGATCGCGCTTCGCCAGCGGGTGCTGCGCGACGTCTCCCAGCTCGACCTGTCGACCACCCTGTTCGGCCAGAAGCTGGCCATGCCGGTGGGGCTGGGGCCGATCGGCCTGGCCGGCATGAACGCCCGCCGCGGCGAGGTGCAGGCGGTGCGCGCCGCCGAGGCCGCCGGCATTCCCTTCTGCCTGTCCACCGTCTCGGCCTGTCCGCTGGACGAGGTGGCGCGGGCGGCGACCCAGCCCTTCTGGTTCCAGCTCTACATGATCCGCGACCGCGGCTTCATGCGCGAGTTGCTGGCCAAGGCGCGCGAGCTGGGCTGCTCGGCCCTGGTGTTCACCGTCGACATGCCGGTGCCGGGCTCGCGCTATCGCGACTACCGCTCGGGGCTGGCGGGCGCGCCCGGGATGGCCGGGGCGGCGCGGCGTTTTTGGCAGGCGGCGCAGCGGCCCGGCTGGGCCTGGGACGTCGGCCTGCGCGGCCGGCCGCACAGCCTTGGCAACGTCGCCCCGGTGCTCGGCGCGAACACCGGCCTCGAGGACTTCTTCGCCTGGATGCGCGAAAATTTTGATCCGACCATCTGCTGGCGGGATCTGGAGTTTGTTCGCCGCGAATGGACCGGCCCGCTGATCCTGAAGGGCGTGCTGGACGTCGAGGACGCCCGCGAGGCGGTCAAGCTCGGCGCCGACGGGCTGGTGGTCTCCAACCACGGCGGCCGGCAGCTGGACGGCGTGCCGTCCACCGCCCAGGCCTTGGCGCCGATCGCCGAGGCGGTGGGCGAGGCCTTGACCGTGCTGGTGGACGGCGGCGTGCGCTCCGGCCTCGACGTGGTGCGGATGCTGGCGCTGGGCGCCAAGGGCGTCCTGCTCGGCCGCGCCTGGGCCTACGCCCTGGCCGGCGGCGGTCAGGCCGGGGTGGCGCACATGCTGCGGCTGGTCGAGGCGGAGATGCGGGTCGCGATGGCCCTGACCGGCGCCACCTCCATCGCGGCGATCGACCGGAACGCCTTGGCCGTTTAGCCAAGGATGAGCGATTTTGCTTGTACCGCATCGGAGGTGCGTGGAAGCATGGCCCCGTGAAAATCGGAGTCGGCTGCAAATGCATGCGAGCGAGCGCGAGCGTCTCATCTTCGAATTGATGCAGAGCCGTGGCTTCGTCTCGTTCCAGGAGCTGGATTCCCGGCTGGACGCCTCGCCGGCCACCATCCGCCGCGACCTCGAACGCCTCGCCCAGGAGGGCCGGCTGCGGCGCGTGCGCGGCGGGGCGCGACTGGCGGGCGGCGACAAGCCTCCGGAGGCCGCGGCCCAGGGCAGTCTGGGCGGCGTGCCCTTTCACGAGAACATCGCCCGCCGCCCGCTGGAGAAGGCGGCGATCGGCAAGGCTGCGGCGGCCCTCTGCCGGCCTGGCGAGGGGGTGATGATCGACGGCGGCTCGACCACCTTGCAGATGTGTCCGCATCTTGCCGGGCTGAATCTGCAGGTGCTGACCAATTCGTTGCACATCGTCAGCGCGCTGTTGCCGCAGGCGGGAACGCGGATCCTGGTGCCGGCCGGGACGGTGTTCCGCGAGCAGAACATCATCCTCTCCGCGGCCGGCGACGACAGCATGCCGCGGTTTCATGCGCCGCGGCTTTTCATGGGCGCGGCTGCGATCGGGCCGCAGGGGGTGATGCAGGCCGATGTGGTGCTGGTCGCCGCCGAGCGCCGGCTCATCGAGCGCGCGGACGAGATCATCATCCTGGTCGACAGCTCGAAGTTCAGTGGGCCGTCGGGCCATGTGGTCTGCGACCTTGGCGAGATCGACACCGTGATCACCGACGACGGGATTTCCGACGCGGACCGCGCGCGGTTGCGCGACGCCGGCGTGAACCTGATCGTCGCCTGATCGCCGGCTGCTGCTCGGCGCGTCTTGACCGTGAAATGTTCTGATCCATATTGCTCGGACTTGCTCGTTTAAGAGTGTCCTCCTCGATGGGGCCGTGACGAGCGAGCCGGCCGGCCATGCGCGCCGCGCCGGGCGAACCAGACGTCAGCGGAGGAAGCCGGAATGCAGCGTCGTTGGCGAATGGGACTTGTCGTGGCCCTGTTGGCGAGCACGGCGCTCGCAAAGGCGAGCCAGGCCCAGTCGCCGCCGGTTCCGGGGCCAGCTTCGATGACCCTGCAGTCCGGCTTCCTGAATCCGCCGAACAGCGCCCGTCCGCGCGTCTGGTGGCACTGGATGAACGGCAACATCACCAAGGACGGCATCCGCAAGGACATCGAGTGGATGTCGCGGGTCGGTATCGGCGGCCTGCAGAACTTCGACGCCCAGCTGTTGACGCCGAAGATTGTGGCCACCCGGCTCGCCTATATGACGCCCGAGTGGAAGGACGCCTTCCACTATGCGGCGGAGCAGGCCGACCAGCATGGCCTCGAGCTGGCGATCGCCTCGTCCCCGGGCTGGAGCGAGACCGGGGGGCCCTGGGTCGCGCCGCAGGACGCCATGAAGAAGCTGGTGTGGAGCGAGACCGTGGTCGAGGGCGGGCGCCGCTTCGACGGCGTGCTGGCGCCCGTCCCGCAGGCGACCGGGCCGTTCCAGAATATGCCGATGACGGCTGGCTTCGGGGCGATGATGGGCGGGAAGGCCGCTCCGCCGCCGAGCTTCCATGGCGACGTCGCCATCCTGGCCTACCGCGTTGCGGCCGCTCGCGAGCTGCCGACGCCGAAGCTCAGCACGGGAGCGGGCGAGGCGCTCGACGCCGGCCTGCTCGCCGATGGCGACGTCAAGACCGTCGTGCAGGTTGCGCGGCAGTCCGCCGACGGGCCCGCCGTGATCGTCATCGACTACGCCGCCCCGCAGACCGTCCGCTCGGCCGAGGTCTACATCCCCTCGGCGCAGTCGATGTTCGGCGGGGCGGCGCTGGACGCGACGCTGGAGGTGCAGGACGCCGCCGGCTGGCGAAAGGTCGCCGAGGTTCCGCTGAGCAACGTGCCCACCACGGTCAGCTTCGCGCCGGTGACGGCGGCGAGGTTCCGGCTGGTGATGAAGTCGCCGGCCGGGCCCTCGTTCATGTCGTCGCTGCAGGGCGCCGCGCCTGGCGTCGTGATGTTGCTGCCCAACCAGCCCACGGCGAAGACGGTCCGGGTCGCCGAGCTGCGCCTGGACAGCGAGGCGCGCGTCAACGCCGTCGAGCTGAAGGCGGGCTTCGCCATAGCGCCCGACTACTACGCGCTGGACGCCGACGTCGGGCCTGACGTGGCGGGCGTCGCGCCGGGCGACGTCGTCGACCTGACCGCCAGGCTGCGCCCGGACGGCAAGCTCGACTGGACGCCGCCGCCCGGCCGCTGGAAAGTTCTGCGCTTCGGCTATTCGCTGCTCGGCACGACCAACCACCCGGCCACTCCCGAAGCCACCGGCCTGGAAGTGGACAAGTACGACGGCCAAGCCGTGCGCCGCTATCTCGAGACCTATCTGGCGACCTACCGCGACACCACCGGGCCGCAGCTGTTCGGCCAGCACGGATTGCGCGCCCTGCTCACCGACAGCACCGAGGTCGGCCCGTCGAACTGGACGCCGGAGCTGATCGCCCGGTTCCAGACGCTGCGCGGCTACGATCCGCGGCCGTGGATGCCGGCCCTGGCCGGCGTCGTCGTGGGCTCGCGACGGCAGAGCGACGCCTTCCTCTACGACTTCCGCCGCACCCTCGCCGAGTTGCACGCCACCCAGCACTACGGCACGGTCGCCGCCGTCGCCCACGAGCACGGGCTGAAGCTCTATGGCGAGGCGCTGGAGGATCACCGTCCGGTGCTCGGCGACGACATGGGCATGCGACGCTTCACCGACGTGCCGATGTCGGCGCTGTGGACCTACGACGCCCGGCAGGGCCCCAAGGCCACCTACCTCGCCGACATGAAGGGCGCGGCCTCCGTCGCCCACATCTACGGACAGAACCTGACCGCCGCGGAATCCCTGACCTCGGCGATGTCGCCCTGGGCCTATGCGCCTTCGGACCTGAAGCCCTTCATCGACCTGGAGTTCGTCACCGGCATCAACCGCCCGGTGATCCACACCTCGGTGCACCAGCCGGTCGACGACAAGGTTCCCGGCCTGTCGCTGTTCATCTTTGGCCAGTATTTCAACCGCCATGAATCCTGGGCCGAGCTGGCCAAGCCCTGGGTCGATTACATCGCCCGCTCCAGCTACCTGCTGCAGCAGGGCCGCAACGTCGCCGACGTCGGCTATTACTATGGCGAGGAAGCGCCGATCACGAGCCTCTATGGCGACAGGCCGGTCGCCGACGCCCCGGTCCGCTACGCCTATGACTTCGTCGGCGCCGACGCGTTGCTGACCCAGCTCACGCCCGAAGGCGGCGAACTGGTCGCCAAGGGCGGCGCGCGCTACCGGGTGCTGTATCTCGGCGGCTCCAGCCGGCGGATGACGCTGGCGGCGCTGCGGCGGCTGGCCGAACTGGCCGACGGCGGGGCGACGATCGTCGGAACCGCGCCCGAGGGTTCGCCCGGCCTGAACGACGACGCCGCCGAATATGCCGCCCTGGTCCGCAGGCTCTGGAGCGGGGCGCCGGTCACTCAGGTCGGCAAGGGCCGGGTGTTCGCCGGCCAGGATGTTGAAGCCGCGCTGGCGGCGCTCGGCGCAGCCCCGGACTTCGTCGTCGCCGGGGGCGCGGCCGACGCCGATGTCCGCTTCCTGCATCGCCGACTGGACGACGGCGACCTCTACTTCGTCAACAACCGCAAGGACCGCGCCGAAACGCTCGAGGCGCGCTTCCGGGTGACCGGAAAGGCGCCGCAGATCTGGCGCGCCGACACCGGCGCCATCGAGCCGGTCTCCTACCGCATCGAGGGCGGCCAGACGGTCGTGCCGCTGGACCTGCTGCCGCAGGACGCCGTGTTCGTGGTGTTCCGCACGCCGGCGTCCGCTCAGGCTGCGACGGTCCCGGTGCGGACCTGGACCGCGGCCGGCAAGGTCGAAGGCCCCTGGGCCGTCAGCTTCCAGCCCGGCCGCGGCGCGCCGGCCGCCGCCCGGCTCGACCATCTGCAGTCGCTCAGCGAAAGCGCCGATCCGGGGATCCGGTACTTCTCCGGCGTGGCGACCTACCGCCAGAGCTTCACAGTCCCGCGCGGCCTCAAGCCGGGCGCGCCGGTGATGCTGGATCTCGGCCAGGTGGCCGACATCGCCCAGGTGTTCGTCAACGGCCAGGCGGTCGGCTACGCCTGGAAGGCGCCCTACCGCGTCGATATCACCGGGGCGATCCATCCGGGCCGCAACGCGCTGGAGGTTCGTGTCGCCGACCGTTGGGTCAATCGACTGATCGGCGACGCCCAGCCGGGCGCCAGCAAGATCACCTACACCAGCCTGCCCACCTACAAGCCCGACGCGCCGCTGCGGCCCTCGGGGCTGCTCGGGCCGGTGACGTTGCTTCGCCCGGTTCGACCGTAAGGCGCAGCTCGGCGCCAGCGGCGCCGAATGCGTTCGCTGGAAGTCCTCCGCAGCTCGGGCGGCGTGGCCGCGATCGAGCGCTTCAGGCGCTCCGCGCGTCGAGCGCGGCGAGGGCTTCCTCGGCGGCGCGGACGCCGCTGTCGTGGGCCCCGTGCGCCGTCGAGAAGTCCTGCGGGCTGGTCGCCTCGCCGGCGAAGAACAGGCGCTGTTCGAAGGGGCGGGCGAGGGCGGCCCGCGCCGCTGCGTGTCCGGGCAGGGCGTAGCTGTAGGCGCCGCCGATGCGGCTCATCCGGCTCCAGCCCGAGGCCACCAGCGGATGCAGCTTCCGGCGCACGTCGGATCCGAAGAGGGCGCTCAGCTGGTCGACGGCATGGGCGAAGCCGTCCGCCGGACCGCTGGTCTCCACGCTGCGCGCCCCTTCGCCGCCCAGATAGCATTCGATGACCGGCCAGCCGAACGGGCGGATGTAGTAGGCGCCCGTCCGGGCGTCGCGGGGATCTCCGAGCACCTGGGTCTCCGGCGCAAACACGCCTGGATCGGCGATTTCCAGGAACAGCTTTTCGTTGTGTCCCAGCGGCAACCGGCCGGCGGCCTCCCGCCAGGCGTCGAGGGCGGCGGGAAGCTTGATCGCGTCTTGCGCCAGCACCGCCGTCGAGACGGTGAGGATGGCGCTGCGCGCGCGAATGACGCCGGCGGCGGTGGTGACCGTGACGTCGTGCGCATCGGTCTCGATCGCCTGGGCGGGGGTCGCAAGCTTGATCGCGACCTCCCCGGGGAAGCTGGAGGCGATCAAGGCGCCGTACCCCGTCGGCGCCCGCCAGTTCAGATCCGTCGAGGCGGCGTCATAGGCCATGTAGTCGGCGACCGAGAGGCGCTCCAGGACGGCGCCGCTGATGAACCCGCTCAGAGCCTGAAGATAGTTGTTCCACTCGTCATCGGCGGCGAGGGCGTCGGACGCCCGGTCGCTGGCGGGAGGCGTGGTCGCCAGCCGCTGTCTCCATCCCTCGAACGCCCGCCTGGCCGCCGCTTGCTCGGCGGGCGTGAAGCCGAGGCCGCAATACTGCACGCCCCATGCCGGTTCGCTGCGGTCGAGGGCGAGGTCGGCGGCCTCGGCGATGCGCCGCCAGGCGTTGCGGTCGGCCGAATGCAGCCATCCACAGCCGAGGTCCAGGGGGAGCCCCGAGACCTCGTGCGTCCAGCCGCGTCCGCCCAGGCGCGACGAGGCCTCCAGCAGCAGCGCGGATCTGCCGCTTTTCGCGAGCCGTCGCGCCGCGCCGATCCCGGCTGCGCCGCCGCCGACGATCACGACGTCAATGTCTGCGCTCATGACCAGATCGCGCCTCCGCATCCCTGTTTAGCCGGGTGCGATCCGGTTCGGTAGGCGCTGGAGCTTCATGACGTCCTGCCGGGGTTAGGGTCGGTCGCGCGCCTTCACCTCCAGGGCGACCTGGAGCGCGCCTGCCGACACCCCCGACCCGCCTCGACGTGGACGGCTTCAGCGGCATGGTCGACCTGCTGGTGAGAGCTTCGGCGGGAGCCTTCAGCTGCCGGAAGCCTTCAGGAGCGCCTCGGGATCGCCGCCCGCCTGCGTGACCCGCTCCCGCCACCGCGCAAGCGCAGCCTCATAGTAGTCGAAGATGCAAGGGCAGCAGCCGCGGCCGCAGCACATCTCGTCAGCGGGACGAACCGGAGCAGCCGGCATGTTTTCGGGAGCGTTCACAGCCAACGCCCGAGGTCAGGCTTCATTCGGTTCGGGCGGCCGGCGTTCTCGAACGCCGAACGGCAGGGCCGCGGAGCCGTCGAGCCTGCGCGCGAGAATCGCCGCCGCGAGGAGCAGGGCGCCGACGGCCAGGAACGATCCGGCGCGGACGAACCCTTCGAGTCTCGCCATGTCGAACAGGAAGATCTTGGCTGTGGTGGCGATCAGCACGCAGAGTCCGGCCCCGCGCAGTTCGTTCGACCGCCGCGCCACGCCATAGACGAGCAGACCGAACCCGAAGACGCCCCAGGCGGCCGAAAAGGCCCAAGTCTCCAGGCTCATCTCTTGGAGGTGCGGTCGCATATCCAGTCCATGGAAGGCGTAGCGTATCAGCAGGTTCAGCAGCGCGAAGGCGATGATCACGACGCTGAGCCGCGCGGCCTGGGGAAGCAGCCTGTCGGTCATGCGTTCTCCAGCCCCGATCAGTGAGTAGGTGGCCAAGGCTCCCGTCGCATAGCCGGCAAACAGCAGCGCCGCGGCGCGATGGCCTGCGATCGGGCGGTCGACCGGACCCCACCAGGGGCTCGCCAAAAGCGTGAACACCAGAAGTGCGAAGGCGAGGGCGGCCCAGGCTCCGAACCGGCCGACCACCGTGACCTGATTGGCCAGGTCCGAGATCCTCCAGGCGCGAGGCGCGGCGACTTCACCAGCCCAGAGGATGGCCCGCGCGGCGACGAGCACGATAATCGCGTAGGCGCAGGCCTCGGCCCGCCCAACGAGGTCCAGCCCGGCGTAGAGACTTGCGCCCTGGAACAGACGCCGGGTCTCCATCAGCTGCCACACGAGCGCAAAGAGGCCCGCGCCGCCGGCATAGATGGCCAGGAGCTCGCGGCGGATCGCCACCGTCCTCAACGTCGCCGCGCCTAAGAGCAGGGCCGGGGCGAGGAAGCCCACAGCAAGGCTGTCGAAGATTCGCGGTCCCGCCACCCGTGGCTTCCAGTCGAGGATGAGCGGATTGCGCAACAGAAGTTCGAACGCCACGCCATGCGCCAGGCCTGCGAGCAGGAGCACCTGGCCTCGCCAGCGGCCAATGAGGCTGGCGTCCGCGCGAGCGGCTTGCGCCGACATCAGCCCCGCCGCCAGGATCAGCACGCTGCGAAGAGACGCTTCGAAATAGGGATCCAGCGCGCCGCCGCCGAGGGCGCCGGCCATGCCCTGTTGGCGAAGAATGAGGAAGGTTCCGGTGAGGCCGATCAACAGGGCTCCGGTGCTGAGAGCCTCGGCCGGCTCTCTCGGCCGCCCGCCGCGCCCCGCCATCCAGGCGCCAGCGTAGACGAGCGCTGCACTCGCTCCGGCCACACCGGCGAGGCTCCACCAGCGCAGATCACCGCCGCGGAGCGCGTCGAACACCTCGGTGCGCAGCAGAGCGGAAAGTGCGCCCAGCGCTGCGGCGATGCTCACGGCGGCGAATCCGCGCCAGCCGAGGCGCAGGTGGAGCGCGGCGGCGACCGTCGACAGCGCCGCGGCGGCGATGGGCAGGACCCGCGGCTCAATGGCCTGAGTAAGCGCGTAGAGCGCCGCTGCACCCGCCGTCCAGATCCAGACCGCGAGGGCGAGGTCCTTTCCCGGCGTGCCGGACCTGCGCGCCAGCACGGCCGCGAAGGCGACAAGCACGACCGCCAGCGCTGCGGCGGGAGCCCAGGGTGCGCTTGCGGTGATGGGACCGCGCTCCACCAGGACCAGCAGAAACGCCGCGACGCCGCCGGCGGAGGCGCTGAGCCGGGCGGACGGGGTTCGGCCGCCGAGCGCGGACCAGAAGCCGGCGGCGGCAGCCGCCAACATCAGACCACCCGCCCATGCCTCGCGGGCGTCGGCCGCGCCGAGGTCGCGAAGAAACGGGAGGGCCGCGGCGACGACGGGACCATACCCCAGCGGCTGCAGCCTGGTCGGCGCCAGCCGCCGAACGGCTCCGACCGCCGTGAGGCCGGCCATGATCGCTGCGCCTATCGACGCGGCCGCAAGCGCTGCAGGCGTCATCGACGTAAACCAGAGCGCCAGGAGCAGGCCGGCGCCGGTCACCAGGGCGGCGCTCGGCATGAGGGTGAAGCTGGATCGGATAGCCGGATCGACGCTCTCGCCCCGTCGGCGGCGCCATTCGAGGGCTCCGTAGGCGAGCGCGACGGGTGTCAACGCCAGCGCCGTGGCCCGCGCGTATCCTTCAGCGGTGAATCCGGCCAGGGCCCAGACCGCCGCCCCGACGAGCGTCGCCATGCCGGCCTGGCCCCATCGCCGGGCGCCGGCGATGGCGTAGCCGGTGGCGGTGATCAGCGCCAGGTAAGCCGTAAGGGCGGGCGCGGCCCACTGCTGGGGTCCGGTGACCATCGGCGCAAGCAAGCCGCCGACGATCGCCAGGATGGCGAGCGGCTCCCCGTGCCGGAAAGCGAGGCCCATCAGGCCGAAGGAGATCAGTCCCAACAGCGCCCCGGCCAGCGGGAGTGGGATGAATGCGTAGAGCCAGTAGGACGCCCAGGCCGCACCATACAGCGTGGCCGCCCCCGCGCCCGCCGCGACGGCCGCCGCTAGCAGGTGCCCGCCCCGTACGCCCGATTGGCGGCGTAGCCACTCGCTCGCGGCCAGCATGACCACGCCTGCCAGAACCGCCGCGGCGATCCGGAACGGTGGCGTGAAGACGCCCTGTTGAGCAGCGTAGGTGACCAGGAACAGGCCTCCCAACGCAAGCGCCACGCCGCCGGCCCAGGCGAGGCCGTTCTCCTCCAGCCAGTCCCGCACCTGCGACCGGGATATCCCCAGCGAACCCGCCGCCCCCAGGGGAAGCCAGGCAGGTCGCTCTGGGGTTGGGATTTCCGGCGCTTGAAACGGCGGTTCGCGCGGCACGGCTGCCGCGCGCGCCGACGTGCCGGCGGCGTTCGGCGCCACGGCTGCGCGTCCTGGCTCGCTGGCCGGCGCCCCGGCCAGCGCAGTCAACCTCTGCTCGACGCGGCCCAGCCGCGCCGTCAGGTCCGAAACCTGGGACATCAGGACGACGCAACAGACGATCAGACCCAGGATCAGGAGCCAAGTCATTCGGCCACTCCCAACGCCGCCCGGACCTGGCGACCGTCGACCGAGCGTAGCGGGCTCGGTGCGATGCGACCAGACGACGCTACAGGTGGAGCGCGTCCGCTCTGATCACAGGCCGGGTGTCGCGGCTCGGCGGCTCCATCGCCCCGCGTGCTGCGCCCGGCTCGAGGTCCAGGAACCTGAAAATCTCGCGCAGCGCGCACGCCTGGCTGCTGCGCGAGAACAGGGCATGATCGAGGTCGGCGCAAATGCGGACCTGCACGCCGCGCCGCCGCGCCAGCCATGCGCCGTTGAACCCGAAGTCGCCCTCCATCCATCGCATCGCTGCGTCGCCGCGGCCGAAGAGCAGATCAATCCGGGCCTTGCGCCGGCCGGCGCACCGGATGCGGGCGCGCAGGCTGCGGCAGGCTTCATCCGGCAGGGCCGCCGACACCAGCGTCCGCAGCCGCCGCGTCGCGCTCGCGCGCAGACGCCCGAAGGCCAGTCCGAGGGGCCCCGACTGCGCGCCGTCGGGTGAGGATCCCTGCGCCAGCTCCGATCGCACTTCCAGCGGCATGTGCTCCGGCCGCCAGATCAGCCAGCTGTTGATCGCGATGGCGTGGTCGAAGGCGCCTTCGAGCACCGCGTCGACGGCATGAAAACCGCCCGTGCACACGCCGAGCAAGCTGATGTCGCTGTATCCCGATTGTCTAAGCACCTCGGCGGCGGCCTTGAAGTCCGCCAGGCGTGACGTCTCGTAGACGTGGGTGCGCCAGGCGCCGTCAGGCGCGTCGCTTTCCCCCAGGCCGGCGAAATCCATGCGCAGCACGGCCATGCCCCGGGCGGCCAGGGCGCGGGCTGCGTGCGCGGCGAAGCTGCCGATGCCGGCGCGCGGATCGGCCGCCGTATTGCCGATGATCACCGCCCGGCGGCCGGGGGCGCCCCGCGGCTCCGTCAACACGCCGCGCAACCCCGCGCCGAAGCTGAGCGGCCTTTCCCGCCACTGCGCCGAATGGAAGCGCGGCGGCCGCGGCGCCGGCGCAGCCGCGGCCGCCGGAGCCTCGGCGGCGAACCGTTCGAGCCAGCGCGTGGCGGCCTCGAGCACGCCGCATGGCGGCTCGTTGACGTGGGCTTCCTTGAAGAAGGTGGCGTGGTCCTCGAACTCGCGTACGGCGGCGCAAGGCCCCAGGTATTGCGCGAGCTCGCGCGCGGACCGGGGCGTGGCCAGGCAGGCGGCGCGCCAGCTGGGCTCGACTGTGCGGACGTCGACCTGCTGCAGGCTGGCCACCGTCGCCGGCGAGAGCCGCAGCCCGTCCACCTCGATCGCGCCGTCACGGGTTTCCGGCGCGCCCTGGATGACGGAGGCGAGGCGCAGGTCCCGCAGCCAGCCTTCGCCGGAAATCACCGGCGACAACAGCACCAGGCCGTCGGGCCGCACCTTCGCGGCGGCGTCGAGGGCGAGCGTCGCGCCGATCCGCAGGCCGCACAGGACGAGCCTGCTGGCGCCGGTGTGGGCGCGGGCGAAATCCGCCGCGTGCACGAGGCCGTCCCGCCAGGCCCGCCACTGGTCGGCCTGCGCCGGCAGCTGCAGGGAGTCCCCCTCACCCGGGTGATCGTAGCGGAGCACCTGGAACCCCTGCTGCGCCAGCGCTTCGCTCCACAGATGCAGCGGCCGATAGGCGCAGCGCGCTTCCCGCCCGACCGGCGGGCAGAGCACCACGGCCACACCGCGCCGCGCAGCGTGGGTTGGACGATAGAGAGCCGCCGCCAGGCCGTCGAAGCCGACGGCGACGAACTCGCTCGCGCTTGCGGCGTCCTCGCCACCATCCCGGGGCCGATCCAGCAGGTTCCTCCCGAAGCTGAGTCACTTTTGTTGGCCTGGATAACTCTGCGAGCCGTCCGGCGTTGCATCAAGCCGACAGGCGGAGCGCCTGCAAGCCGTTGCATCATTTGATATTTCCCGGAGCCTTCAGGGTGGGCGGTGAAACCTTGGCCGGAGTCTGGGCGTTCAGCCGGCGGATCAACGATCAGGGATGGGGAGCATGCGCGACGAAGCCGTCACGAGCCCCGATCTGCGCGCCCCGGCGACCCGCGGCGCCTCTCCAGACGACATCCCCTTCCTCGCCCAGGTCATGTATGACTCCATGCTGCCGGGCGTGGGTCATGGCATCTTCGACGCTGCGCTCGCGCCCACCGGCACCGGTCCGATCGCATTCCACGAGGCCTTGCTGCGGACGGGGAGCAGCAACTGGGGCCAGTTGGAGAGCTTCCTCATCATCGACGGCCCGGACGGCCGCCCGGGGGCGGCGATGGGCTACTTCCTGTCGTCGAGCCCCGACCGTCGGCCGCTCACCGCCGAAGGCTTGAAGACCGTCTCGCAGCATCTGCGGTGGAGCTCGGCCGCGCGCCGGGATTTCGCGCGCCGCTACACGAGTTTCTTCGGGATGTTCGGCAACGCGCCGCAACTGGCCCAGCCCGCAGAGTACGTTCTGGAGTACGTGGCCGTGCGCCCAGACCTGCGGCGTCAGGGACTCTACGGCGCCCTGGTCGAGGCCCATGCCGAGCGAGCCCGCGCCCTTGGCTGCCGGACGATCGGCACCACGGCCGTTCTCGGGAACGACAAGGTGCTGGGCGCCCAGCGAAAGGCCGGCTTCCGCGAAGTCGCCCGCTTCGGCCCCGAACACTATCGCGGCGAGTTTCCGGGGATGATCCGGCTCGTGAGGGACCTCTGAAGGGTTTGCCTGAACAGGCGTAACTGTGGAGTGACGACGAGATGGCGGTGACTGAAACCGAGCTGCTGGAGTTCCTGGAGGACGAACTTGCGATCGACCGCGCAGAGATCGTCCTCGACACGCTGCTCTTCAGCAGCGGGCTGATCGACAGTTTCTCGCTGGTCAGCCTGCTCGGCTTTCTAGAGACCGCCGGCGGGTTCATGATCGATCCCGCCGACGTCACGCTCGACAACTTCGACAGTCTCGCCAGGATCCTCGCCTACGCCGCGCGGCAGTCGCAGCAGAGCCTGCAGGCCGACGCGGCCGCGCTGTAGCCGCATGGCCACGCTTCAGTCCAGATTGCTGGAGGCGGCGACGCGGTTTGCGACCCCTCTCTACGTCTACGACGTCGATGAGGTGCTTCGCAGGGCCCAGGCCTTGCGCGGCGCCTTTCGCGACCGTTTCGGCCTGAGCTACGCGGTGAAGGCCAATCCCAACCTGGAGCTGCTGCGGCGAATATCGTCCGACGTCGAGACCCTCGACGTCTCCTCCTACGGCGAGGTCGAGCGCGCCCGCCTGGCGGGCTTTGCGCCTGACCGCATCACCTTCTCGGGCCCGGCCAAACGTCCGCGGGAAGTGCGCGGGGCGGTGCAGGCTGGCGTCGGCGAACTGGTGGTGGAGTCGCTTGCGGAAGCCGAGCTCGCGGACCAGGCGGCCGGCGAGCTCGGACGGCGCCAACCGGTATTGATCCGCATCAATCCGAAAACCGCCCCGCGCAAGTTCGGCGTGCGCTTTTCCGGACGCCCCAGCCAGTTCGGGATCGACGAGGAGGTGCTGGAGCCCGCCCTCGACCGCGTGCTGCAGCTGCGCCATCTGCGGCTGGCCGGGTTCCACATCTATTCGGGCACCAACAGCCTGGACGACGAGGCCATCGCCGAGAACTTCGCGATCTTCCTCCGTCTGTTCCGGCAGGCCGCCGAATATGCTGAGATCGCGCCGTCCAAGCTGGTGTTCGGCTCCGGCTTCGGCGTGCCGTACGGCGTAGACGAACAGCCCTTGGAGCTGGAACGGCTGGCGGACCGCGTCCTGCCGTTGCTCGAGGACCTGCAAGCCGAGCCGCGGTGCGCCCGCACCCGCTGCCTGCTGGAGTTGGGACGCTGGCTGGTGGCGCCGGCCGGCTGGCTGCTGACCGGCGTCGTGGCCGCCAAACACAGCCGCGGCGCGGAGATCCGCGCCTGCGACGCCGGCTTCAACAATCACCTCGCCGCGTGCGGCATGATGGGGACGGTCATTCGCCGGAACTGGCGGTTCGCCAATCTGTCGAATCCGCGCGGCGAGATCGAGCGCTGCACCCTGGTCGGGCCGCTCTGCACCAGTATCGATGTCCTGGCCACCGATCTCGCCTTGCCGAGGGTTCGCGTCGGCGACGTCATCGCGGTGGAGAATTCCGGCGCCTACGGGCTGACGGCGAGCCCGACCCGTTTCATCAGCCATCCCGAACCTGCCGAGGTGCTGCTGGTCGGCGATCAGCTCGTCGAGGCGACGGAAAGCGCGCTCAACCGCTGGGTCACGCCCGACCCGGCGGGCGTCGGCTAGACGTCATGACCGGCGTCCTCTGGCGCAGATTCGAAGCTGTCGCCGACCGGCGCGCCGAGGCGCCGGCCATCCTGCAAGGCGACCGTGAGGTAAGCTTCACCGAGTTGCGCCGATGGGCGGCAGGCTTCGCCGCGGAGCTGATCGCGCGCGGCCTCGCCCCCGGCGAGCGGTGCCTGATCTGGGCCGGGAATTCGCCGGAACTGGCGGCCGCCCTGCTGGGCATATGGCTGGCCGGCGGCGTCGCGACCCTGGTGAACGACGAGGCGCCGCTGTCGCACTTGGCCCACGCCGCCGCGGTGACGCGCCCGCGCCTGGCGCTGGTCGACCCCGCGCGGGCTGAACAGGTCGCGGGCGCGGTGGATGCGCCGATCCTGCTCCTCGGGCCCGCGCCGCGCGGCGGGGACCTGCGGCCGCCCCAGGTGCATGACCACGAGCCCGCGTCGATCTTCTTCACCTCCGGGTCGACCGGCCTGCCCAAGGGCGTCACCCAGTCCCACGCCAATCTCGCGGCGGGGTGCCGCGGCGTCGCCGAACACCTGAAGTTTCGGCCGGAAGACCGGATCCTGTGTCCGGCGCCCTGGGCCTTCGACTATGGCTACGGGCAGTTGCTTTCCACCGTGCTGCTGGGCGTCGCCCAGGTCCTGCCGGCGGCGCGCAATCCGTTCGCCCTGTGCGAGGCGATCGAAAGCCACAGGCCGACGATCCTGGCTGGGTTGCCGTCCATCTTCGCCATGCTGCTGCGGGGGGTCTCGCCGCTGCGGCAGACCGACGTCGGCTCGCTTCGCCTGGTCACCAATACCGGCGGAGCCATACCGCCGGGGATCTTCGCCGACATGCTGAAGGTGTTCGAGGCCTGCGACGTCTCCCTGAACTACGGGATGACCGAGACCTATCGCAGCGCTGGCCTGCCGGTGGAGCTGGCCCGGGAGCGGCCGGACAGCGTCGGCTTCGCCTATCCCGGGGTCTCGCTGCGGGTCGTCCGCGAGACCGGCGAGGAGGCCGAGCCCGGAGAGGTCGGCGAGATCATCCATCGCGGCGTCGGCGCCTTCGTGGGCTACTGGGGCGCGCCGGAGGCGACGCGCGAGGTGCTGCGACCCGATCCGTTCTGGCGCTTCGGCGATCTGGCCGCGCCGAAGGCGGTTTTCACCGGCGACCTCGGGTGGAAGGACCGCGACGGCTTGCTCTACGTGAAGGGCCGCCGCGACCGGTTGATCAAGTCCATGGGGGTTCGGGTCAGTCCCGACGAGGTCGAACAACTGATCAGGACGCCGGGATGTGTCGACGACGTGGTGGTCCTCGGTGTGCCGCACGAACTGCTCGGCGAGATGGTGGCGGCCGCGATCGTCCCGCGTGAGGACGCGCCGGATCCGGTCTCTGCTCTCAAGGCCTTCGCGCGGCGAAGCATGTCCCAGGCCATGCAGCCCAGGGCCTATCGGCTGCTGTCGTCGTTGCCGCTGACGCCCAACGGCAAGACCGACCTGCGGGCGGTGCGGGCCCTCTTCCAGGCGCCGTCGCCATGAACGCCGGGAATCCGCGTTCCGCGACCGGCGATGATCCCGTCGCCCTCTCCCGCACCCTGGCAAGGCGGATCCGGGTGGAGCGGTCCGAGGTCGACGAGAAGGGCTATGCCGACGCCATCCTCGCGATGCTGCGCCAGGACCGGTTGCTCTGGCCCGCCGCGCCAGGACATCTGGAGGGGCGGGGCCTGTCGACGTTGCAGGCGGCGCGGATCACCGCCAACATCGCGCGGCTGTCAGGCTCGGCGGGCCTGATTTATGCGATGCACCTCTCCCAGGCGTTGAGCCTGATCCGCCACGCGGGCGACTCCGCCTTCCTGGCGAACCTTTGGGCGCGCCTCGCCGAGGACCAGGCGCTGGTGGCGAGCGGGACCTCGGAGAAGGGCGTCGGGGGCGACATCTTCAGCTCGCTCTGCATGATCGAGGCGCTGGACGGAGCCGGGCTGACCCTGACCAAGGAAAGCCCCAACATCTCCTACCTGGACCTTGCCGCGGCGGTGCTGGTCAGCGCGATGCGGGTGCGCGCCGACGGGCGGAAAATCCAGGTTCTGGTCGCGCTGGAAACCCTGAACATGGAGCTTCGCCCCGAAGCGGCGAGCGGCTTTCTCGGCATGCGCGGCATCCTCAACCGGCCGTACGGGTTCACCGCTCGGTTCCCGGAGGCGGCGATCTTTCCCGATCCCTACCCCGTAATCGCTCGGGCCACGATGACCCCCGCTATCCACATCTTCTGGGCGGCGCTCTGGAGCGGGATCGGCCGCCGCGTGATCGACACCGTCAAGGCGTTCCAGGCCAAGCAGCAGGAGGTCCCTGACGACGCCGCGGCCCTGATGCGAGCCGAACTCAGTCGCCTGGTGAACAAGCACTACATGTTGGCGGCGCTGATCCGCGACGCGATCGCCGACCATCAGGACCCTGGCCATAGCGCCTCCGTCGGCGGCATCGATCTGGCCGGCACGGCGCGCATCAAGCGCTTGAAGATCGCAGGGTCCGAGCTTGTCGAGCAGATCTGCCTCGGCGGGCTCAGCCTGATCGGCCTGCCGGCCTATGCCGAGGACGGCCCCTACAGTCTATCCGAACCGCTGCGGGACGCGCTGAGTGCGCGCGTCATGATTTCCAACTTCCGGCTGATTGGGGCCAACGCGAAGATCGAGCGTTACGTCGATGAGGATCTTTAAGCCACCCTCATACGAGGCTCGTAGACAACGACGCCCATCAATTCCTCGGACGCGAGCCCTGGTGATCTTGGCGGCCGGTGCGCTGACGAGCTTCTGTCTGGTCGCTACGCTGCGGATCCTGGCGGAGACGTCTTTCGACTACCCTCTTATCCTGGCTGCGAACACCTTCGCGCGCCGCTCGCGGATCGTAGATCACGCCCTGCAGGCGGTCGCCACCTTTGACCTGTTCCAAGGATTGCCGATCGTGGCGCTCGCCTACGGCGCGTTTTTCGCCACGCCCGACGGCCGAGAGCGCGTCCGCCTGGCCGCGGGCATTATCGCTGCGTCAGGAGCTGCGATCCTCAGCCGCTTGCTGCAGTTCTTGATGCCCAGCCTGTCGCGCCCGACCGTCGATCCTGCACTGCCGTTTCGCCGCCCCTATGGCGGCAGCCCGGATTGGTGGCGGGATTGGAGTTCGTTTCCAAGTGATCACGCGACGCTGCTCTGGGGCATGACGTTTGCGATACTGATGGCAAATCGGCGCATCGGCGCGCTTGCCGTATTGGTGGCGACGCTCTCTTCAATTTCGCGCTTCTATTGCGGCCTGCACTATGCGACGGACCTGGTTGGCGGCGCACTGCTCGGCATTGCCGTGGTGTGTGCGTGTCTCGTCGGCTCAGAGCCTTGGGAAGAACGCCTGCTTTCGGGCGCGAAGCAAAGGCCGGCGCTGGTCGCGACTCTTGCTTTTCTGATTGGCGCACAAGCAGCCACCTTCTTCCATGATTTGCGGGGGATTGCGGAAACGACGGCGCGGACCGTCAAGGACATCACAGCCGTGTCCAGCCGTGACCGGCCTGCGCCTGCAAGGTCCGGCGAGGGACCATTGCCCAGATAGATGCGTGCTTACGAATTCACACCTGCAAAAAATTCATTGCTTTTTTATTCCGTCTTTGTCTCAAAGTTAACACTTACGAGTTGATCAGTGCGCGAGTGCGGCCTTGGGCGGGACGTTCCCGCGATTAGCGGTCGAAGGAGCTTGCGATGTCCGAAGATAATGAAATGCGGAAGATCGTCGCCGACGTTGCGGCGGCTTATTTCAACAATAGCCATGTGACTCCGTCGGAGATCCCGACGGTGATCAATCAGATCGCGACCAGCCTGATGGCGATCGGCGCACCGGACGCGCCGGCGCCTGAAACGGCCGCGGAGGAACCCGCTCAGCCGAAGCTGACGCCGGCGCAGATCAGGAAGTCCATCACGCGCGACGCCCTCGTCAGCTTCGAGGACAGCAAGCCGTACAAGACGCTCCGGCGTCACCTGGCGGCCAAGGGCCTGACTCCGGAACAGTACAAGGACAAGTGGGGCCTGCCGAAAGATTACCCGATGGTGGCGCCGGCTTACAGCGAAGCGCGAGCGACCATGGCCCGGTCGATCGGGCTCGGCGCGCGCGGCGCGGCGAGCCGCTCACAATCGGCGGCGGCGCAAACGGCTGCGGCGGCCCGCGCCCCAGAACCGAAGACGACCGCGCCCGCTCCCGAGCCGGAACCCGCGCCGACGGCGAAGCGACAGTCCAAGCCCCGCGGCAGCACGCCGACCCGCGCGCGGCGGCCGAAGAAGGCCTAAGCTGCGGGCGATCGGACGGCGCTGGCGCAGCGCCGTCCAGATCATCGGCCATCGGCGAATTCGTGGTGCGCCTTGACGCGGGCGGCGACCGCCAGCGGCGAGGCGACTCGCCCGCGCAGTTTCGCCAGAACTTGGTTTTCGGGGGCGGAAACCCGTCAGTGCGAAGTTCGCGAAGCCTCCCCTCGGCGACGTCCTGCGCGACGAAATCCCGCGTGCCTATACAGACGAGATCAGTCCACGGGACGGCTTCGCGCAACAGGTGATAATTGTCGCAGACCAGGCGGGCGGGATTGAGCCGTCCTGCCATCGCCGGCGATCAGGTCATCCGCGCGCTTCCCGGCGTGAACATCTGTCAGGCGGTCGGCGCGCGCCGGGTTCTGTTCTTCACCGACGACGAGCTGAAGGCCACCGGCAGCGCCAAGATCAGGACGGCGGACCTGCGCGCGCTGGCGGCGCAGCGCCTGAGGGCGGAGGGACGCGACCTCGGGTAGACTGCCGCCCGGGCCTGCCCCGCGGCGGGGCCCGGAGCGGAAGGAGCGACGCGCCATGACCGACCTGCGCATCCGCGCCATGCGGCCGGAGGAAATCTCGCTCGCGCTCGACTGGGCGGCCGACGAAGGCTGGAACCCGGGCCATGCCGACGCGGCCTGCTTTGCCGTCGCCGATCCGGAAGGGTTTTTCCTGGGCGAGGTCGATGGAGCGCCGGCGGCGACGGTCTCCTGCATAAACTACGGCGACAGCTTCGCCTTCCTCGGCTTCTACATGGTGCGCGAGGATCTGCGGGGCCGCGGCTACGGCCTCGACATCTGGAACGCCGCAATGGCGCATGCCGGCGCGCGGGTGATCGGGCTCGACGGCGTGGTGGCGCAGCAGGCGAACTATGCGCGCTCCGGGTTCAGGCTCGCCTACGCCAACGTCCGTCACCGCGGCCTCGATGTCGCGCTCGACGGCCCGAGCACCGGCGTGATCGCCCTGCGGGAGGTCCCGCTCGCCGCCGTGGAGGCGGACGACGCCACGGTTTTCCCGGCCCCGCGCGCCGCCTTCCTGCGCGCCTGGATCGGCGCGCCCGGCCACGTCGGCCGCGCGCTGGTCCGCGACGGCCGGCTCGCCGCCTGGGGCGTCATCCGACCGTGCCGCAGCGGACGCAAGATCGGCCCCCTGGTCGCCGACGACCGCGCCGCCGCCGAGGCGGTGCTGGGCGCCCTGTTGGCGCAGGCGGGCGGCGGCGAGGTCTTCCTCGACGTCCCGGCCGCCAACCGCGAGGCGACCGCGCTGGCGCAGGCCCTGAAGCTTACGCCGGTGTTCGAGACCGCGCGCATGTACACCGGCCCCATCCCGCCGCTGCGCCTGGAGCGGGCGTTCGGCGTGACCACCTTCGAACTCGGGTAGCGGCCAGCGGGCGGGCTGATGACGCCGCGGCCCCAGATGATCGAAGTGCACTGCAAGTATCATGCGCGGACCTGCCGGCCTGGCTGCCAGTCGACACGCCGGTGGTTACGCTAGCCCGGTGCGGTGACGGCTCGGCCGTGGGTTGTCATTTGATATGAAGGGATTGCCGGGTCCGTGGTCACCTGCGGGTGGGCGGCGAGATCAGGATACGTCGCTCAGGCTTAGCTGGGGGAGGGCACGGACGTGTCGGAGCGCCAGGACAATACGATCGATCGCAACGCGTCCGGAGAGAAGGCCGACCTGCGGTCCGCCGCGGACCTGAGGTGGCTGGCGCTACAGGAAGAGCGCCTCGCCGAGGCCGCGAACCTGCCGCGGGTGCAGGAAAAGCACAGGACGGCCGCCCGCAGCTGGGCCTTGCTCGCCCGCTCCGTCGAGCGGGCGGAACGCCTCGCCGGCGCGCCCGAAATCGCCTTGGCGAGCTGACCTCCCGCGAACCGCTGGAGCGGCGAGCAGAAGGCCGAGGGTCGCCACAAGGGCCAACACCAAGGCGAATTGAGGGCGCTTCCCAACGGGAGGCGCCTGGCGTTCTTTTGCCCGGAGTCCGGCCGACCAGCCCTGCCTCGCGCAGAGGTTGGTTGTGTTTGCGCTCGGAAGATGTGTCTTCTCAACATCTCAGGTGGTCGGGCGACATGGCAAACGGACAGCGATCCGAGGATGGAACGGCGTTCCTTGATGGCGGCGGGGCTTTCGTCGAGCTCATTGCGCAGCACGACTGGGCCTCCACTGGCCTCGGTCCACTGGAAGCCTGGCCGGCGGGTCTGAAAACCGCGACATCGCTGATCTTGAACTCGCCCTTGCCGATGGCCCTTATTGTCGGTGACGACGGGATCCTCCTCTACAACGAAGCCTATGGGGTGCTTGTCGGCCGCCGCCACCCCGAGATGCTCGGCGCCAAGGCAGGGGAGAACTGGGCGGAGTTTGCCGCGTTCACCAATCGCTTCATCGAAAGCGCGCGGCGTGGGGAGTCCCTGAGCTTCCGCGACCTCGAAATCGTCGTGCGGCGGAAGGGTGCTCGCCAGCGGGTGTGGATGAACGTCAACACCTCGCCGGTGCGCGACGAGCATGGCGGCTATCTCGGCGTGCTGAGCGTGGTCACCGAGACCACGGAGCGGGTGCTCGCGGAGCGCCGGGCCGCAGTGCAGTTCAACCGGCTGCGGAACATCTTCGGGCAGGCCCCGGGCTTCATCTGCATTCTGGGACCCGGCCCCGACTACATCGTCGAATATGTCAACGACGCCCACAAGCGGCTGTTCGGCGACCGTCAAGCTGAAGGAAAGCGCTACCTCGACGCCTTCGGGGACCTGACCAAGGAAGGCGATCCCGAGATCATCTGCCGGGTCTTCGAAAGTGGCGAGCGCTACGTCGGCCGCGGGGATCCGGTGATCATCCCGCAGTCGGGCGGCGGGCTCGAGGAGCGCTTCATAGATCTCGTGGTCGAGGCGCTGAGGGACGACGCCGGCAAGATCATCGGCGTCTATGCGGAGGGGTTCGACGTTTCCCCCCAGGTGCGCGCGCAAGCCGAGGCGGAGGAGAACGCGCGTCGGTTGAGCGCAGCCGTCGCCGTCGCCAGGCTAGGCGTCTTCGAATTCGATCTGCAAAGCGGCGTCGTGACCCAGGACGCGCGCGCTCGCGAAATCTATGGGTTCTCTCCCGACCAGCCCCTGACCGCCGCCGACATGCTCGGGCGAATGGTTCCTGACGATATATCCCGTGTGGAGGCGGAAGCTGCGGCGGACGACGCCGCCGGACAGAAGCGTCGAGAGTTCGAGTATCGGATCCGCACGCCGGATGGCGCGATCCGAAGCATCGCCGGGGTCAGCGACACCGTCTTTGGCGCCGATGGAAAGCCCGCCAGAAGGATGGGCGTCATCTATGACGTGACCGAGCGCCGGCTCGCCGAGAAGCGCCAGAGGATGCTGATCAACGAGCTGAATCATAGGGTGAAGAATACGTTGGCGACCGTTCAGTCGATCGCCTCCCAGACCCTGCGCTCCGCCAGCGACCTGCCGAACGCCCGCGCGTCCTTCGAGGCCAGGCTGGTGGCGCTGTCCACCACCCACGACCTGCTCACCTTGGAGACCTGGCACGGCGCGCGCCTGGGCGACGTGGTCGCCCAGGCGCTCGCGCCCTTCGAGTCCCTGCTGCGGCCGCAAATCCGTCGGTCTGGCCCGAACGTCTGGCTGAGCGCTCCGCGCGCGCTCGCGCTCAGCCTCGCCATCCACGAGCTCGCCACCAACGCGGCCAAGTATGGCGCGCTCTCGGGTCCAGACGGCAAGGTGAGCGTCCGGTGGAGCGTCTGCGAGGACGAGCTCGCATTCATCTGGAGCGAGCACGACGGCCCGCCCGTCGCCCCGTCGCCCTCGTCGGGATTTGGCGCGCGGCTCCTGCAACGCAACCTCGCCAGGGAGCTGAACGGCTTCGTCGGCCTGGAATTCGCGCGCGAGGGGGTGCGCTGCGAGATTCGGTTCCGGCTCGATGACAGCGCGTCCGCCGGTCCGCCCGAGCCCTGCAGGTCCGAGACCTACGACGCGCCGGTATGGTTCTCGCTCCCGGCCGGCGCCTCTCGCGGCGCTATGGCTTAGCTTGACGCCCAGCCCACCGATTTGGACGCGTCGGGTCCGGGCGTCAGGGCGGCCTCGATAGCGCCGAACAGCCGGGTGACCTCGATTGGCTTGGCGACGTCTTTAATTCCTTCGCTATCATCTCGGTCCGCCTACGGCATGGCGCCTGCCGGCGAGGTCACCCAGGGAGACGATGCCGACCAGGCGTTGCGCGTGGTCGAGCACCGGCAAGCGGCCGACCTGCAGATGCCCCATGTTGCGCAGCACGGCGGCGACCTCCTCATCGTCGAAGCAGTATTGCACCTCACGGCTCATGACCTCGGAGACCTTGGCGTCCGGCCCCTTGCCCTCGGCCACGGCGCGAACGGCGATATCCCGGTCGGTGATCACGCCGACAAGTCGATCCTTCGCGGCGACCGGCAGGACGCCGAAGTCCATCTGCGCCATGCGCCGGGCCGCCTCGGCCAGGGTGTCGTTGGGCGCCGCACGCTGGACGTCGCGGGTCATGCATTCGCTGACCTTCTGACCGTCCTCCCGCTCGAGCCGTTCGGCGTCCGGGCGGCAGGACTTCGGCGAGCCGACGATCGGCAGGGGCTCGAGGCCTGGACGACCGCCGCAGAGCGGGGCGATGGCTACGCTTGCCGCCTCGAGCGCCTGTCGGCCCTGCGTGCGCGCGATGGCCACGTTGGCTTCGACAAGGTCGTCCAACTCCCTGGAGTCGGCCAGCTGCGCGAGCGTGACCCCGGCCACCTCGGCCCAGCCGACGGCCAGTTGCGCCTGCTGGGTGAAGAGGGCGAACCAGCTCCACGCCGTCTCCCAAGCGGCTTGGCCCATGCCTCGGGCTCCGTCCTGCATCGCAGCCAAGGCCGCAGCGCAGACGCGGAGCGGCGCGACGGTCGGGTCCGGCAGCGGTTCGTTGCGACCAATGTTGTCGGGCATCATTCATGCCTCCCTGATCGCGTTCTGATTTGGTGCATCCGCCCGCCCGCGCCCGCGGAGCGACGGGCCAACCCCGTGAAACCTTGGTTCGCGTGATTGGTTCCGGGGCGAGCACGTTCTGGTCAGCGATTCGCCTGCGAATTGCACGGGCATGTCGGCCGAGCCTCGCCGGCTCCAGCATGGAACGCGCCGCCTGCTCGCGCTTTCTCGAAGGCAGCGAGGAAACCCTCATGCGTACGATGCTCGGAATGATGGCGGCGTCCGCGCTGCTGCTCGGCCTATCGGGATGCATCCACAGCACGACAGGGGGCGCCGCAACGGGCGCCGTGGCGGGCGCAGTGGTCGCCGGACCGGTCGGCGCGCTCGTGGGCGGAGCCACGGGCGCGGTGGTTGGCCGCGTCAACCATTGATGACCTGCAGGCCGACGTAGCTCGCTACGGGGCCGTGACGTCGCGCCCGGGGCGGGTGGCCAGGGCGATGGCGACATAGGCGGCGATCACATCGACGAACCGTTCCGGCCGCTCCGGCCGTTCGCCCTCGCCGTGGGTGAAATCCAGGCCAATGACGCAGTCGCAGCCCCAGGGCGACGCCACCGGCCAGAAATCGAATTCGGCCTGGTTGTAGGGATAGGTTTCCGCCCGCGTGTGGATGCGGTTCGCAAGGGCGCCGCGGGCGGACTCTTCGTCGGCGGCGGTGATCTCGGGGCCTCCGGCGCTGCCGGCTCGACGCAGCGCGCCATCCTCCTGCAGGAGGATCACGGCCGGCGCGCGGAACACCCGGTGCAGCGAGGCGGCCGCGGCCTGCAGGATCTCGGCCCGGGGCCGCGCCTCGATGACCACGTGGGCGAGCGCCTGCAAGGCTTCGGCGCGATCCGCCGCGCGGCTCGCCTCGATCGCCCGACGGCGCGCCTGCGCAGCCACCGTGGTGACGATCGCGGCGATCACCAGCAACAGCGTCGCCGCCCAGATGTCGGAGGGACTGGACATCCGGAACGAGAAGCGCGGCTCGGTGAAGAAGAAGTCGAAGGCGAGCACACCGGCCGCCACCGCCGCCAGCGAGGGGCCCCATCCGAACGCCACGCCGGCGATCACCACGGGCAGGACGAAGATCAGGGTGAGGTTCGGCGCCGCGATCAGGGTGTCGACGACGAAGGCCAGCAGGGTCGCCGCGCCCACCATCAACAGGCAGACGAGGTAGCGGCTGATCGCCGAGAGGCCCGGGGTCGCGCTTCGACCCGCGTCCAATGCAGGCGGCGCGCCCGTGAGTGCGATGTAGTCCGACATGGCCAACCCGGGTGTCCTCAGCCTCGCTGGCAGGCGCCGAATCTACCGCTTATCGGCATTAAGGGTCGATATGGAATCCGGCTCCAGAAGGTTGCCGGGGGTGCTATTCAAGCGACGCGGCAAGACGACGAGCAGCCGTCGCGGCCGGTGCGGGGAGGAAATATGGAAGCGGATTGCCGGCGGCGCATGGGTGTCTTGGCGAGGGTCGCCCTCGCCGCAGCGGCGATGGTGGTCTCGGGTTTCGCCGGCCCGGCCACAGCGCAGGCGGCGGTGGCCGACTGCCCGGCGGCGCATATGCCCTATTCGAGCGACACCTTGCTGATCGACCTTCTGCTGGATCCGCGCGCCAGCGCGGTGCTCGAGGCCCATGGCCTGACGAAGTCGATGCCGCCCTTCTTCCGCAACACCACGCCGCCGACCTTCGCAGCGATCATCTCGCCGAGAGCGATGGTGGCGTCGCCTGGCATGACGGGCCGCGGCGGAGCGACGACGGGCGCCGAGGCGCTGGCGGGGCTCGACCGGGACCTGGCGGCGATCCCGATCACCGAAGAGGCGGCGGAGCGTCGCTGCGCACGCTACGACCACGCCGCGCCGGTGCTGCCGAAGCCGGATCGCCGTCCCGCCATCCTGGTCTTCGAGAAGATCACCGGCTTCCGCGACGGGCCCTCCGTCGACGCCGCCCACAAGGCCTTCGCCGACATGGCCGCCCGGCGCGGCTGGTCGGTCACCTTCACGCAGAACGGGGCGGTCTTCAACAAGGCGCAGCTGGGGTCCTACGACGCGGTGGTCTGGAACAACGTCAGCGGCGACGTCCTGACTGTGCCGCAGGAACGGGCTTTCAACGCCTATCTGGCGGCTGGCGGCGGCTTCGCCGGGGTACACGGCTCCGGCGGCGACCCCAGCTATGTCTGGAGCTGGTACCCCGACAGCCTGCTCGGCGCCCGCTTCATCGGTCATCCGATGAAGCCGCCGTTCCAGGCGGCCAAGGTCGTGGTCGAGGGGCCAAAGACCGGAATAACGGCGCGGCTGCCGGACAGCTGGACCATGACCGAGGAGTGGTATTCGTTCGCCGCCAGTCCCAGGCTGAAGGGCGTGCACGTCCTCGCCCACCTGGACGAGAGCAGCTACGCCCCGGGGCAGCGACTGGCGATGGGCGACCACCCGATTGCCTGGACGCACTGCCTGGGCGACGGCCGCGCCTTCTACACCGCGATCGGCCACCGGCCGGAATCCTACACCGAACCCAACAGCGCCGAGTTGCTGGAACAGGGCGTCGCCTGGGCCGCCGGCGTCGGCGAGACCCGCTGCAAGGCGGGGCGCGAGGTCGCTGCGCACGCCCGGCGATGAAGGGCGGGCTTGCGCGGGTTCGTGAGCCGATTATCTACATAGGTGAATGACCTGTAGGGACGGATGGGAACCAATAGCCCAGCCCGCCGCCCCGGCGGTCATGGCGCCCCACCGCTGCAGTCGGGCAGGGAGTTCCTGCGATGGTCGAAGCTATCGTCGTCGAGCCATGTGGCCGGGCGTGGGCGGTCAAGCACAACGGCGGCTTCCTGGGGTACACCAGCACCCGCGACGAGGCCGCCCTGCTGGCGCAGGATCTGGTGGATTGGATGTCGGCCCAGGGCCGCGAGGCCCGACTGGTGGTCCAGGAGCCTCGGAGCTTTCGGCAGTCCGACGACGACCGCTGAGGCCTGGCGAGCAAAAGCCCGGAACCCGGACGTGCGGGCCTTCGCCCAGATGATGCTGGACGAGCACACCCGCACCAGCGGCGACCTGCTGGAGCGGGCGCAGACTCTGGCGACGGCGGTCGGCTGAGGCGGCGTCGTCCGGTCTAGCGCTTTCCGGCGGGGGGGTGCGCGAACAGCGGCGTCATCGGGCGGACTCCGGCGGCGCTGTCGGCCGCCCGCCCGAGATGTTCCGGCAGGCCGAAGGCGTCCTCCATCGTCCGTAGCAGCGAATAGTGGTTGTAGGGCGTGGCGTCCTTCAGCCCGCGCGGGCCGTGGTTGGTGACGACGATCGTCGGGATGTGGCCGCCGCCGAAGTTCGAGGGCGCGTCCGGGGTGACCGAGCAGCAGCCTTCGCGCGACTTGCCCGCTCCTTCGTCGAAGGTGATGACGATGGCGACGTTGCGACGCCCGGTCCACATCGGCGTGGCCTGGATGCGCCGCACCAGTTCGCCGAGATAGGCGTCGCCGCGGCGGATGAGGGCGGCCTTGTTGTCGCCGTCGCAGTCCGCCGGGACCCCTTCGCCGCGCAGCCCGTGCATCTCATTGCACTGATTGGGGACGATCAGGGCGAAGTTCGGCAGCGATCCATGGGCGAGGTCCTGGTCGAACTGGTCGAAGCCGACGATCCGCCGAGCCCGGTCCGGCGCCGACTGGACGCCGGCGAAGTTCATGAAGCCCGAATGCTTGGAGACGTAGAGCGCCATCTTGCGACCGCCGGCGTCGTATTGCGGATCGCCCGCGACCACCGCCGGGGAGCCCGGCTCGGGGATGGTCTCGTAATAGCCTTTCCAGCTCAGCCCGGACGCCGCCAGCTGGTCGCCCAGGTGCCGGGCATGGACGGTGTGGTCGGCATAGCCCGGGCTGGCGGCGTTGTCGCAGAACGGGCGCGTGTCGCCAGGCTTGCAGTAGTAGGCGTCGTCGTCGTGGATGCCGAAGGTGTCGCCGCCGAGCAGCGCCACATAGTTGGCCTCGCTGGGGTGCACCTCGCCGAAGAACTGCGTGGCGTCGCCATAGGCGGCCGCCAGGCTGGCGATGTTCGGGGCTGCGGCCGGGTCGAGGATCTGGCCGTAGTCCTTGTTCTCCTCGACGATGACGAAGATATGGTCGTAGCGCGGGACGCCTTCGCGGCCCGCGGCGAAGGCCTGGCCGGCGACGAGCGCCAGGCCGAGAGCGCCGGCGAGCATGCGGACAGGACGGCGGGTCATCGGCGGTCTCCGGTTGCGGGCGCGATCGGCCTCGCCGCCCCGCCGTCGCGGGGGAACATCTGATAAGGGGTTAGCGTTGGCCGACCAGCTTGTGAAATGCTAATCGTGGCGCAGGCTGCGGTCGTGCCGTCGCCTTCCAGACGACAGGAAACTGTAGATGCCCCGTCTGTCCCCGAGAGAGAGTGCGGCCGGGCGCGAACCGTGGGCCGAGCAGCGCAGCGAGGCCGCAGCCGCCCTGATCAAGCGGTTCGGCCCTGACGGCGTCGCCTGGCTGGATCGCTTCCTGGCCGACTATGTGTTCGAGGGCGAACCGCTCGACCAGATCGTGGTCGCCGCACGCGAACTGGGTAAGTTGCCCGCCCGGCGCAAGCGCAGATCCTTCCACGACGACTGACGCGAGCCGGCCCGGGCGATCCCCCTGCGAGCCGGCCCGCGTGAGCTCCCAGGCTGGCCACGATGCGCGTCGAACAGCTTGCCAAGGCGGGGCGTTGCGCCTAGCCCACCCCGCCGGCATCGCAACCGAACCTGCTCGAGCAAGGGGAAAACATGGCTTCAGTCGCCGTCTACAGCCCCAAGGGCGGGGTGGGAAAATCCACCTGCGCCGTCAACCTGGCCTATTTGGCCGCCGTGACCTCCAAGCGGCGAACGCTACTTTGGGACATCGACGCCCAGGGGGCCGCCGGCTGGCTGCTGGGCGCGCAGCCGCAGCACGACCAGGCCCACAGGATCTTCTCCAAGGACGCCGACCCCGCCGAGCTCGTCCGGCCGACGCCCTATCTGCAGCTCAGCGTGCTGGCGGCCGACACGTCCCTGCGCCGGCTGGACACCCAGCTCGTGGAGGAGGACGCCCGCAAGCGCCTCCGCAAGCTCATCCGCAGCCTGGAGAAGCGCTTCGACCGCATCATCATCGACTGCCCGCCGGGGCTGACAGAGATCAGCGAGCAGATCTTCCGCGCCGTCGACCTGGTCGTCATCCCTGTGCCGCCGTCTCCGCTCGGGCTGCGGTCCTTCGAAGAAGCCGTCGCCCACCTGCGCGACAAGCACCGCAACGGGCCGCCGCTGCTTCCGTATTTCTCGATGGTGGACATGCGCCGCAAGCTGCACCGGGACATGCTGTCCAAACAGCCGGATTGGCAGGTCCTGCCCTATGCGAGCGTGGTGGAGCGGATGGCGTCGGAGCGCGCGCCGCTGGCGGCCTTCGCGCCGCGGCATCCCGCGGCGCGCGCCTTCGCGGCGATCTGGGCCGACATCGAACAGCGGACCATCGCGCTGGAGCGTTCTGCGGCGTCCGGCTAGGCGTGACCTCGTTGTGATCGCAGTCGCGCACCGACGCGGTCACCTTGCTGGGGCTTCTGTCGTGACGACTCTCTGGGCGCCGACGCCTCGGGCGGCCCCATAGCAAAGGCTCCGGTTGACTCGGCGTAATGCCCTTGAAACTGTGATCACTTGTGGGGGCGCGGGATATGATGACGGTCGGCGCGCCGCGGACGCCGCCGCATCGGAGTCTTGAGACACGTCGCTGAACCGCATGCTCCAGGGCCAGGAGGCTAAGCAAGACATGAACACCACCCGTCGCGGCCACAGCCGTCGTTCGCTGCTTTCCACGTTCGGCGCCGCCGCCGTGGGGCTTTCCTTTGGTGGCCTGGAGGGCTGCAGCCCCAAGTCCAAGACGGCGTCGGGCGCGAGCGGCGGCGCCGAGGAGCCGAAGCTCAACTTCTACAACTGGGACACCTACATCGGCAAAACCACGCTGGCGGATTTCAAGAAGGCCGCCGGCATCGACGTGAACATGAGCCTGTTCGCGACCAACGACGAACTGTTCGCCAAGCTGAAGGCCGGCAATCCCGGCTTCGACGTGATCGTGCCGTCCAACGAGTTCGTCACGCGGATGGGCGAGGCCGGCATGCTGATGCCGCTGGACCACGCCAAGATCCCGAACATCAGCAATGTCGATCCGGCCTTCCTCAATCCAAGCTACGATCCGGGGCGGAAATATTCCATGCCCTATACCTGGCTGGCGCTCGGGATCGGTTATCGCAAGTCGAAGGTGAAGGGGGTTCCCGACAGCTGGAAATATCTGTTCGACTCGCCTGAATACGCCGGCCGCATCGCGCTGCTTTCTGAATCCGCCGACCTGGTGCGGCTCTGCGCAAAGTATCTCGGCCATTCGGTGAACAGCATCCCGCCGGAGATGCTGCCGAAAATCCAGGAGATGCTGATCAAGCAGAAGCCGTACGTCAAAGCCTTCCACGACGACAACGGCCAGGACATGCTGCTGGCCAAGGACGTCGACCTGGTGCTCGAGTACAATGGCGACATCGCCCAGGTCATGCGCGAGGATCCCGACCTCGATTTCGTGGTGCCGAAGGAGGGCAGCCTGCTGAACTCCGACACCCTCTGCATCCCCACGGGCGCGCCGCGGCCCAACAATGCGCATGCCTTCATCAACTATCTGCTCGACGCCAATGCGGGGAAGGAGATCACCGAAACCATCCTCTATCCGACGCCGAACGCGGCGGCGAAGGCGCTGATGCCGCCCAGCTACAGCGCCAACAAGGTGATCTTCCCGCCCGCCGACGTGATGGCGAAATGCGAGTACGGCGCCTTCGAAGGTCCGGAGAAGGCGAAGGCCTACGAGGAGCTGATCACCAAGGTGCGGGCCGCCTGATGGGCTGGAGCGCGCCGCAGGCCAGGCCGGCGTCCGCCCGACCCAGGCGCGCCGAAGCCTAGAAGGAGCCCCGGATGGAGCAGAGCTGGAAACGGGCGAAGGCCGTGTTCGCTGGGGCGCTCGGGCCGCCGCTGTTCTGGCTCGTGGCCTTCTTCCTCGCGCCGCTGGGGATCGTCTGGGTCTACAGCTTCGGCGAGAACCAGGGACTGACCGAGATCGCCATCAACGGCACCTTCCAGAACTATGCCCGGGTGTTCGAGCCGCTCTATCTGCTGATCTTCTGGAAGTCGGCCTGGGCGGCGGGCCTGACCACGGCGATCTGTCTGGTGCTGGGCTTCCCGGTGGCGCTGGCCATCACCTTTGCGCCGCCCAAGCTGAAGGCCTGGCTGCTGTTGCTGGTGATGCTGCCGTTCTGGACCAATCTCCTGGTGCGGACCTACGCCCTCATCGCCGTGCTGCGGACCGAGGGCTATATCAACATCACCCTCGGCTGGATCTGGACGCACCTCACCCGGACCGAGTTCACGCCGCTCGAGCTGCTGCACAACAACTTCGCCGTCATCGTCGGCCTGGTCTATGTGCACCTGCCGTTCATGGTGCTGCCGCTCTACTCTTCGCTGGACCGCCTGGACCGCTCGTTGCTGGAGGCCAGTCTCGACCTCGGCGCCGGGCACCTGCGGACGCTGTTCTCGGTGGTCGTGCCGATGGCGCTTCCCGGGATCGCCTCGGGCATCGTGATCACCTTCATCCCGGCGCTGGGGGCCTATCTGACGCCGGACCTGCTGGGCGGGCCGGAAAGCCAGATGATCGCCAACGTCATCGAGCGGCAGTTCAAGCGGGCCAACGACTGGCCGTTCGGCGCGGCGCTCTCCTTCGTGCTGATGTACCTGACCTTCCTGGCGATCGCCGTGCAGGCCCTGGCCTCGCGCACCCGCAAGGCCGAGCCATGAGGCGGCGCAAGTCCCCCATCGGGCCGCTCGACTACCTGCGCCGCTGGCCGCTGCAGGCCTGGCTGGCGATGGTCACCGTCTTCCTCTATGCCCCGCTGATCACGCTGATGGCGTTCAGCTTCAACAATTCCCGGCGCAACATCGTCTGGAAGGGCTTCACCCTCGACTACTACAAGATGGCCCTGACCGACGCGAGCCTGCTCGAGGCGTTCGGCAACTCGCTGGCGATCGCGGCGATCTCCACCGTCGTCAGCCTGGTCCTGGGCGCGCTCGCCGCCCTGGTCCTCTGGCGCTTCCGCTTCACCGGCAAGACCGCCCTCGACGGCGCGCTGGCGCTGCCGATCGTGGCGCCGGAGATCTGCATGGGCGTGGCCATGCTGGTGTTCTTCGCCCGCGTCCTGCCCTGGCCGCAGGACCTGCCCTGGCCGCTGAACCTGGGCGCCATCATCATTTCGCACATCTCCTTCTCCTTCCCGTTCGTGGCCGTGGTGGTCCGCGCCCGCATGGCGTCGTTCAACCGCGAGATGGAGGAGGCGGCCCGCGACCTCGGCGCCGGCGAGTGGCGGATGATCTGGGACGTGATCGTGCCGCACATGGCGCCGTCGCTGGTGGCCGGGGCCCTGCTGGCCTTCACGCTCAGCCTCGACGATTTCGTGATCACCTTCTTCACTTCGGGGCCGGATACGGTCACCTTCCCGGTGAAGGTCTATTCGATGGTGCGCTTCTCGGTGACGCCGGAGGTCAACGCCGCCTCGACCCTGCTGATCGTGCTGACGGTGGTGCTGACGGCGGTGGCCCTGCGACTGCAGGGCGATCCGGCCGTCACCGCCGGTCATGGCGCCCCCGCCGACCAGAAGAGCTGACGACATGACCCTGCTCGCCGCCGCTTCACCCGCCCTCGCTCCGGCCGCGGCCACCGCACCCGGGCGGCCGATCATCACCTTCGAGGGGGTGACCAAGCGGTTCGGCAAGCTGATCGCGGTGGACCACGTCGACCTGACGATACAGGAGGGCGAGTTCTTTGCGCTTCTCGGCCCCTCCGGCTGCGGCAAGACCACGCTGCTGCGGATGCTGGGCGGGTTCGAGACGCCCACCGAGGGTCGCATCCTCATCGACGGCGAGGACGTCGTGAACACCCCGCCGAACAAGCGACCGGTGAACATGGTCTTCCAGTCCTACGCCGTCTTCCCGCACATGACCGTGGCCGACAACGTCGGCTATGGGCTGAAGGTCGACCGGGTCTCGCCGGCCGAACGCGCGCGTCGGGTCGAGGAAGCGCTCACCCTCGTGCAACTGGACGGGCTGGGCGGTCGCAAGCCGGACCAGCTCTCCGGCGGCCAGCGCCAGCGGGTGGCGCTGGCCCGCGCGCTGATCAAGCGGCCGCGCGTGCTGCTGCTGGACGAACCCTTGTCGGCGCTCGACGCCAAGCTGCGCGACCAGATGCGCAGCGAACTCTGCACCCTGCAGCAGAAGGTGGGCATCACCTTCATCATGGTCACCCACGACCAGAACGAGGCGTTGGCGCTGGCGAGCCGCTGCGCGGTGATGAACCGCGGCGTGCTGCAGCAGGTGGCCCCGCCCAACGACCTCTACGAATTCCCCAATTCGCGCTTCGTCGCCGACTTCATCGGCACCGTGAACCTGTTCGAGGGCGCCCTGGTCGAGGACCAGCCGGATCACGCGCTGGTCCGCTCGCCCGAGCTGGAGAGCGGCATCTACCTCGACCACGGCGTGACCGGCGCCAAGGGGGCGACCGTCTGGGCGGCCCTGCGACCGGAGAAGATCGAGCTCAGCAAGCGGGCGGAGGGATCCGCTCCGCCGAAGGTCGACGCGGACGCGCCGGAGGGCGTCAACTCGGTGGCCGGCGTGATCCGCCAGGAAGTCTATCTCGGCAGCGGCTCGCTGTTCGAGGTGGAGATCGCCGGCGGCCGTCGGGTGCGCGTCCAGCGCTCGAACCTCACCCGCTGGGACCAGGAGGCGTTCGCCGTCGGCGAGGCCGTCTGGCTCAGCTGGCACGCCTGTTCGCCGGCCGTTCTGCTATCCTGACGCGGACATGTCCCCCAGGCGCCCAAAGGCCCAACCGATGAAATATCGTGAAAAGACGGCCAAGCCCGCGCCCTACGCTGCGCGCGGCGTCGGCTCCCTCGAGGAGGCCGCCGAGTGGTTTCGCCGGCAGAACATCGAAGAGATCGAGTGCATGGTGCCGGATCTCGCCGGGGTGGCGCGCGGCAAGATCATGCCCGCGGGGAAGTTCCTCGCGACCCCGCAGATGAACCTGCCGCTGGCGGTCTTCTACCAGACCATCACCGGCGATTTTCCGGACCTGGAAGGGCTGGTCGGGGCGGTGCAGTCCGACACCGACATCTTCCTGACCCCGGATTTTCGCACCCTGGCCGTGGTGCCCTGGGCGCACGATCCCACCGCCCAGGTGATCCACGACGCCTTCTCGCCGGACGGAGTCGCGGTGGAGGAGAGCCCGCGCCGGGTGCTGCGCCGGGTGCTGGAGCTCTACGCCGCCAAGGGCTGGCAGCCGGTCGTGGCGCCTGAGCTGGAGTTCTACCTGGTCGAGAAGAACCTCGACCCGGACTATCCGCTGAAGCCCCCGGTGGGCCGCTCCGGGCGTCCGGAGACCGGCCGGCAGGGCTATTCGATCTCGGCGGTCAACGAGTTCGACGCCCTGTTCGAGGACATGTACGAGTACTCCGAGCAGCAGGGCCTGGCGATCGACACCCTGATCCACGAAAGCGGCGTGGCGCAGATGGAGATCAACCTGCGCCACGGCGATCCGCTGGAGCTCGCCGATCAGGTCTTCATGTTCAAGCGCACCATCCGCGAAGCGGCGATGGCGCACGACATCTACGCCACCTTCATGGCCAAGCCGATGGCCGCCGAGCCGGGCTCGGCCATGCATATCCACCAGTCGATCGTCGATCCGGCGACAGGGCTCTCGCTGTTCTCGGATTCCGAGACCGGCGAGCCCACGGCGATGTTCGAGGCCTTCATCGGCGGCCAGCAGCGCTACCTGCCGGCGATCATGTCGATCCTGGCGCCCTACGTGAATTCCTACCGCCGGATCGCCCGCGACTCCGGCGCGCCGATCAACACCCAGTGGGGCCACGACAACCGCACCGCCGGCCTGCGGGTGCCGCCCTCCGATGCAGCCAACCGGCGGCTCGAGAATCGCATCCCCTCGTCCGACGCCAACCCCTATCTGGCCATCGCCGCGGTGCTGGCCACCGGCTATCTCGGCATGGTCGAGGGCCTCAAGCCCAGCGCGGCGGTGGAGCACGACGCCAACACCGGCCGCATCGCCCTGCCGCGCAGCCTGATCGACTCGCTTGCCCTGATGGAGGACTGCGAGCCGCTGGTGGAGATCCTCGGGCCGCGCTTCGTCGCCGCCTTCACGCGCGTCAAGCAGGCCGAATACGAGACCTTCATGCAGACCATCAGCCCGTGGGAGCGGGAGTTCCTGCTGCTGAACGTCTGACGCCGGCGGTGCGCAACCGCGGTCATCCGCCCGGCAGCTGGTACGCCGACACCGCCGGTCCGCCGCTCGCCCTGCCGGCGTTGCAGGGCGAGGCCGCCTGCGACGTCTGCGTGGTCGGGGCCGGCTTCACCGGCCTGGGCGCGGCCCTGGAGCTGGCCGGCAAGGGCGCCCGTGTGCGGTTGCTGGAAGCCGCCGAGGTCGGCTCCGGCGGATCCGGGCGCAACGGCGGGCAGATCCATACCGGCCAGCGCCGCGAGCAGCCCTGGCTGGAGCGGCGCCTCGGCGCGGCGGCCGCCCGCCAGCTCTGGGACCTCGCAGAGGCGGCGCGCGACCATCTGCTGGCGCTGGCGCGAACCGTCGATTGCGACCTGCGGCCGGGCGTCATCCATGCGCGGCATCGGCCGGGCGGGGAGGCGGAAGACGCCGCCTTCATCGAGCACATGCGTCGGGTCTACGCCTGCGACCGCTACGAACTGCTCGACGACCGCGCGCTGGCCGCGGCGCTGGGAACCGCGGTCTACCACGGCGGCATGATCGACCATGGCGGCGGCCATCTGCACCCGCTGAAGCTGGCCCAGGGCCTGGCCCATGCGGTCCTGGCCGCCGGCGGCGTCATCCACGAACGGACTTTCGTCCAGCGCTGGCGGCGCACGGCCGCGGGCTTCGTCGTCGAGACGCCGCAGGGCCGGGTCGCCTGCGACCAGCTGATCCTGACCGGGGACGGCTACCTCGACGGGCTCTCGCCGGCGCTGGAGGCGCGGGTGATGCCGATCCAGAACTTCATCGCCGTCACCGAGCCGCTGGACGACGCCTCGATCCTGCCGGGGGGCGAGGCGGCCGCGGACAGCCGTTTCGTCGTCCGCTACTGGCGCCGGACCCCGGACGGACGGCTGTTGTTCGGCGGCGGGGAGTCCTATGTCGCGCGCGAGCCGGCGGATATCGCCGCGGTCGTGCGCCGCCATCTGCTGGAGGTCTATCCCCAGCTCGGCGGCGCCAGGATCACCCATGCCTGGGGCGGGGCGCTCGGCGTCACCTTCCACCGCCTGCCGTTCGTGCGCGAGCTGGCGCCCGGGGTCTGGACCGCCGCCGGCTATTCCGGCCAGGGGTTGATGCTGGCGCCCTATGTCGGCCGGCTGCTGGCGCGAGCCACCCAGGGCGAGCGGGCCGAGGTCGACCTCCTGGCCCGCCTGCCGTGCCCGCCGTTCCCCGGCGGGCGGCTCCTGCGTTGGCCGGTGCTGGCGGCCGGCATGAGCTGGTATGCGCTGCGCGATCGGCTGGGGTAGGCCCCCGTCAGTCGACGACGCGCAGCCGCGGTTCCGCCAGGTCGAGCGCGAGGCGCAAGGTGTCGACCAGCTGATCGACCTGGGCGTGGCTGATCACCAGCGGCGGGCTCATGACGATGGAGTCGCGCACGGCGCGGACCATCAGGCCGTGCTCGATGCAGAGGTCGCGCACCATCACCCCCGTCGGGCCCTGCTTGCCGCCGAACCGTTCGTTGGTGCCCTTCTTCGAGACGATCTCGACGCAGCCGATCAGGCCCAGCGAGCGCACCTCGCCGACCAGCGGATGGTCATTCAGCGTGGCGAGCCGTTCGGCGAGGTAGGGGCCGAGGTCGCTGCGGGTGCGCTCGACCAGGTTCTCGCGCTCGATGATCTCGATGTTCTTCAGCGCGACGGCGGCCGCGGTCGGGTGGCCGGAGTAGGTGTAGCCGTGGACGAAGTCGGCGCCGGTCGTGCGCAGGGCCTCGACGATAGGGCTGGCGACGCCCACCGCAGAGATCGGCAGATAGCCGGACGAGACGCCCTTGGCCATCGAGACCAGGTCCGGCTTCACGCCGAAGTGCTGGAAGCCGAACCATCGGCCGAGCCGGCCGAAACCGCAGATCACCTCGTCGCAGACCAGCAGCACGCCGTACTTGCGGCAGATCGCTTCGATCCGCGGCCAGTAGGTCTCCGGCGGAATGATGACGCCGCCAGCGCCCTGCACCGGTTCGCCGACGAAGGCCGCGACGTTCTCCGGCCCGATCTCCAGGATGCGATCCTCGACCGCCTGGGCTGCACGCTCGGCGAAGGCGAGCGGGTCTTCGCCGAAGCCCTCGCTGAACTGGTAGGGCTGCATGACGTGCTCGATGCCCGGGAGCCAGGGGCCGCCCTGGTCGTGCATGTGCTTCATGCCGCCGAGACTCGCGCCGGCGATGGTCGAGCCGTGGTAGCCGTTGACCCGTGAGATGATGACGTTGCGCTGCGGCTGACCCTGGATCTGCCAATAGTAGCGGGCCAGCCGGATGACGGTGTCGATCGCCTCGGAACCGGAGCTGTTGAAGAAGACGTGCTGCAGGTCGCCGCCCAGCAGTTCGGCGATCTTCGCCGCCAGCATCACCGTCGGCGGCGCGGCGGTCTTGAAGAAGGTGTTGTAGTAGGGAAGCTCGAGCATCTGCTCATAGGCCGCCTCGGCCAGCTCCTTGCGGCCGTAGCCGACCTGCACGCACCACAGCCCGGCCATGCCGTCCAGCAGGGCCTTGCCGTCGCCGTCGTAGATGGTGCAGCCGTCCGCCCGGGTGATGATCCGGCTGCCGCCGATGTCACGCATCATCCCGTGATCCTGCTGCGCGGGCAGGTGGTGGGCGATGTCCAGGCGGCGCAGCTCGGCGATGTCGTAGTTGCGAAGGGTCATGCGCAGCTCCTGGAAGGCGAGGCGAGCAGGCGAGGCCCCATCCATCCAGCCGGGACCGTCTCATCTGTGATCACGTAGCTCCGGATTGTCACGAGCTGTCAAGGACGACCCGCCGGGCGCGACCTCGCGACGCCGCAGGCCACGCAAGGCCGGATGCGGCCTTGCGCTGTGATCACTGCGGTCCTACTGCTCGCAGATTGGGCTCGAACACCCGGTCGGAATGGGCCACCTTCACGGCGGGGCCGAACAATCGAGGAAGACGCGCCGATGTCGGACGGACACGACCTGAAAAACAGCGCGCTGGAAGCCTATTGGATGCCGTTCACGGCCAACAAGGCGTTCAAGGCGCAGCCGCGCCTGCTCGCTTCGGCCAAGGACATGCACTATTTCACGCCCGACGGGCGGGAGATCCTGGACGCCACCGCCGGCCTCTGGTGCGTCAACGCCGGCCACGGGCGCGCGCCGATCGTCGAGGCGATCCGTGAGGCCGCAGGGCGGCTGGACTATGCGCCCAGCTTCCAGCTCGGCCATCCCACCGCCTTCGACTTCGCCCAGCAGCTCGCCGACGTGCTGCCGGAGAGCATGGACCATGTCTTCTTCTGCAACTCCGGCTCGGAGGCCGTCGACAGCGCGCTGAAGATCGCGCTGGCCTGGCAGCGCGCCGCCGGCCGCGGAACCCGCACCCGGTTGATCGGCCGCGAGCGCGCCTATCATGGCGTCGGCTTCGGCGGCATTTCGGTCGGCGGCATCGTCACCAACCGCGCGCCCTACGGCGCCCTGCTGCCGGGCGTCGACCACCTGCGGCACACCCATGACCCCAGCCAGGCCTTCACCCGTGGCCAGCCGGAGCGAGGCGCCGACCTCGCCGACGACCTCGAGCGGCTGGTCGGGCTGCACGGCGCCGACACCATCGCCGCCGTCATCGTCGAGCCGCTGGCCGGGTCGACCGGCGTCCTGGTTCCGCCGAGCGGCTATCTCGAGCGGCTGCGGACGATCTGCGACAAGCACCAGATCCTGCTGATCTTCGACGAAGTGATCACCGGGTTCGGCCGCCTGGGCGCGGCGACCGCCGCCGAGCGCTTCGGCGTCACCCCGGACATCATCACCCTGGCCAAGGGGTTGACCAATGCGGCCGTGCCGATGGGCGCGGTCGGCGTCCGCCGCGAGATCTACGAGGGGATGATGGAGGCGATCGCCAGCGGCGTCGAACTGCTGCACGGCTACACCTACAGCGGCCATCCGCTCGCCGTCGCCGCGGGCAAGGCGACGCTGGAGCTCTATCGCGACGAGGGCCTGTTCCAGCGCGCCCGCGGCCTGGAGCCGGTCTGGGAGGCGGCGGTGCATGGCCTGGCCGGCGCGCCGCACGTCAAGGACATCCGCAACCTCGGCCTGGTCGCCGGGATCGAGCTGGAAAGCCGTTCCGACGCCGTCGGCCAGCGGGCTGGGGAGGTCTTCCGCGCCTGTTTCGACGCCGGCCTGCTGGTCCGCGTGACCGGAGACATCATCGCCCTGTCGCCGCCGTTGATCATCTCGCCGGCCCAGATCGACCAGACGATGCAGACCATCACCGACGTTCTGCGCCGCACCGCCTGATCGCCATTCTCGGCGCAGCCTTGCCGGCCGTAAGATCCCGGCGCAGGAGCCTCGCATGACCGTTTCCGCCTCCCTTCAGGACCGCGTGCTCGCGCTGCAGCCGCCCGGCCTGATGATCATCGACGGCCGCAAGGCCGCGGCCCAGAGCGGCGCGACCTTCGCCAACATCTCGCCGCGGGATGGCCAGCCGATCAACGAAGTCGCGGCGGGCGATACGCCGGACGTCGACCTGGCGGTCGCCGCCGCCCGCGCGGCCTTCGAGGACGGCCGTTGGCGCGACCGCACCCCGGCCGAGAAGAAGAAGACGCTGCTGCGCCTGGCCGAGCTGATGGAGGCGCATCGCGAGGAACTGGCGCTGCTGGAGACCTTGGACGTCGGCAAGCCGCTGAGCGACGCGCGCAACGTCGACATCCCGCTGGCGATCCAGACCACCCGTTGGTACGCCGAGGCGCTCGACAAGATCTACGGCGAGGTGGGCCCCAGCGGCCCCGGCAAGCTCTCCTATGCGGTGCACGAGCCGCTGGGCGTGATCGGCGCGATCGTCCCCTGGAACTTCCCGCTGCACATGGCGATGTGGAAGGTGGCGCCAGCGCTGGCGATGGGCAATTCGGTGGTGCTGAAGCCGGCCGAACAGTCGCCGCTGACCGCCCTGCGGGTCGCCGAGCTGGCGCTCGAGGCGGGGCTTGCGCCGGGCGTGCTGAACGTCGTGACTGGTTTCGGCGAGACCGCCGGCCAGGCGCTCGCCCGGCACATGGACGTCGACATGATCACCTTCACCGGCTCCGGGTCGGTGGGGCGCCGTTTGATGGTCTACGCCGGCGAAAGCAACCTCAAGCGGGTCAGCCTGGAGCTGGGCGGCAAGTCCCCGCAGATCGTCTTCGCCGACTGCCCTGACCTCGACGCCGCCGCCGAGGCGGCCGCCTGGGGCGTCTTCTTCAACCAGGGCGAGGTCTGCACCGCCGCCTCGCGGCTCCTGGTGCAGGAGACCATCCGCGAGCCGTTCCTGGAAAAGGTGCTGGCCGTCGCCCGCGGCATCCAGGTCGGCGACCCGCTGGACGAGGCCACCCGCTTCGGCGCCATGGTCAGCGGCGAGCAGATGCGCACCACCCTCGGCTTCATCGAACGCGCCCGGGCCTCGGGCCTGGAGCCGGTGCTGGGCGGCCGCCAGGTGCTGGAGGCCACCGGCGGCTTCTATGTCGAGCCGACGATCTTCGACCGGCTGTCGCCTGAGGCGGCCCTGGCGCGCGAGGAGGTCTTCGGCCCGGTGCTGGGCGTGTTGTCGTTCCAGACCTCGGACGAGGCGCTGCGGCTCGCCAACGACACCGTCTATGGCCTGGCCGCCGGCGTCTGGACCTCGAACATCGACCTGGCCATGAGCGCGGCGCGCCGGCTGCGGGCGGGCCTGGTCTGGATCAACGGCTGGGACGCCTGCGACATCACCATGCCGTTCGGCGGCTTCAAGCAGTCCGGCTTCGGCCGCGACCGCAGCCTGCACGCGCTGCACAAATACGCCGACCTGAAGTCGATCACCCTCAGCCATAGGCCGCCGCATGCCTGACGACCCTTCGCCCAGGCCCGCAACGGCGGCGCCCGCCTCGCGCGCCGAGCTCGACGCCTTCCTCGCCGCCCATCCGGGGATCGAGTTCTTCGACGTGCTGTTCACCAGCTTGTCGGGCGTGCCGCGCGGCAAGCGCCTGCGCCGACATGAGCTGGCGGGCGTCTATGATTACGGACGCTTCCTGCCGGGCTCAATCCTGGTGGTCGACATCACCGGCCAGGACTGCGAGTCCACCGGCCTGGTCTGGGAGGACGGCGACGCCGACCGGGTCGGCAAGCCCGTGCCGGGGACCCTGGTCCCCGCGCCCTGGCTGGGCGCCGACGTCGCCCAGGTGATGCTGTCGCTCTACGAGCTCGACGGCCAGCCGAACGACCTCGATCCGCGGGTGGTGTTGCAGCGGGTGATCGATCGTTTCACCGAGGACGGACTGACGCCGGTCGCCGCCTGCGAGCTGGAATACTATCTCGTCGACGCCCGCCGGCCGGCCGGCGGCGGGTTGGCGTTGGCGCCGTCGCGCTTCTCCGGCGAGCGGCCGAGCCTGCATCAGGTGTACGGCCTGCCCGAGATCGAGGAGGCGTCGCCCTTCCTGCGCGATCTCTGGGCCGCCTGCGACGCCCAGGGCGTGCCGCTGGAGGGCGCGATCTCCGAATACGCGCCGGGCCAGATCGAGCTGACCTTGAAGCACAAGGCCGATGCGCTGCGGGCCGCCGACGACGCGGTGCTGTACAAGCGCGCCGCCAAGGGCGTCGCCCTGACGCACGGCTGCGAGGCGACCTTCATGGCCAAGCCGTTCGGCGACCGCGCCGGCAGCGGCTTCCACGTGCACGTCAGCTTCAACGACGCCGCCGGCCAGAACGCCTGCGCGAGTGAGGATCCGCAAGGCTCGGAGTTGCTGCGTCACGCCATCGGCGGCATGCGGACGCTGCTGGCCGACAGCATGGCCATCTTCGCCCCAAATGCGAACTCCTGGCGACGGTTCAAGGCCAACTCCTACGCCCCGGTGGCGCCGACCTGGGGGGTGAACAACCGCACCGTCTCGCTGCGCGTGCCGGCGGGCCCGCCGGCGACCCGCCACGTGGAGCACCGCGTCGCCGGCGCCGACGCCAATCCCTACCTGACGCTGGCCGCTGTGCTGGCCGCGGCCCACTTCGGGATCACCAACAAGCTGGATCCGGGCCCTGCGGTCAGCGGCGACGGCTATGCCGCGGCGGCGGAGACCGGCGAGGGCTTCGCGGTCAACTGGTTCGCCGCCGTCGACCGCTTCGCGGCCAGCGAAGTGCTCAAGGACTATCTCGGCGCGCGCTTCGTGAAGACGTTCGCCGAGGTCAAACGAACCGAGCAGGCTCGCTTCTTCGACGTGGTGACCGAGCTGGATTACGCCTGGTGCCTGCGCAATGCCTAGGTCGGGTTTGACCTGAGCCGCCTGAGGCGTCGCCGAGCTATGGTGGGACAGCCTGCAGGACCTGCTGGGCGCGGGGGAAACCCGCGAGGGCCGCGCGGCCGGCCGCGCCCTGCTTGAGGACGAGCGGCGCTTCATCGATCTCGCCAACCCGCGCCTGATCTACGCCGCCGAGCGCAACATACCGCTCGCTGGCCGCTAGGCCTCCTCGGCTGGGCTGAGGCTGATATCGACCATGATCTCGGCGGAGATGTCCTCCAGCGCGGCCTGGACGCCCTCGGCTTGCAGAGCGGGCGGCAGCCGCAAGCGCGCGTTCATGTGAAACAGCGGGGCGCCGGAGTGGGGTTCGACGCTGATGCGAGTGTCGAAAGCTTCGATATTTGCCTCGAGGCCGCTCAGGATCGCCGTCACCTGGTGCACAATTCCTGGCCGGTCCTGGCCGACCAGGCTGAAGTGAACCGCCTCGCCGGCGGCGGCGGGGCCGTCGAGGGCGGGGGCGATCCGCACCTCGAGGCCCTGGGCGTCCACCCTGCTTACCGCCGAGCGCAGGACGTCGACGCTATCGGCCGCGAGTTCGACCAGCACTGAGCCTACGTACAGTCCCCCCAGCCGACTGAGATGGCTCTCCAGCCAATTGCCGCCGGCCGCGAGGACTGCGCTTGCGAGCGCCTGGGTGAGGCCAGGCCGGTCGCTGCCGATTACGCTCAAGATCAAGGTGGCCATAGGCGCCTCTCGAGTATGAGGTCCGGGCGCGAGCCGGACGCTCCGCTCGGCCGCCGCTCCGTGCGGAGGGCAGGGGTCTTGCCGCGCCGCAAGATTGTCGGTGACACGAGCCACGCGCGCCGGCCACAGTCAATCCAAGTCAGCCTGAAGCTCTAGCGGCGTACGCTCCGGGCTCCTCAGCACGTCACGCGACGGTCTCCGCGTTCGGCGCGCCAGTTCAGCAGGCCGGCCAATATCTCAGCCCTTTGCGGCTTCAGGCCAGCCTGCGGCCGACCCTCGAATCTCACGGGCTGACCCGTCCAGATGTCGACCACTGTCCAGCCGGATTGGTCCGATTTCACATGATAACGAATCGTCATTTTGCATGCCCCCGTCAGCCGGTTCCCGCGGCCGTCTCGGTGGCGACTAACTCGCGCCGAACGCGACGCGCTATCATTTGATAGGCTCCCTAGACTCTGCCGTAAGCCCTGCAGTCCGTGCCTTTCGGATGGGCGCGCGCTGGGGCGCGGTGACCAAGTTCGAGCACGCCCGCGGGCCGCGATAATGTCGCGCGCGCCCAACCGGCGAGGGCTCGCGCTCGCCGGTGAAGGACGTGCGATGGTCCATCACCCTTCGGGACGTTTCTGAGGAAGGCCGGTGGTCTCGCGCCACGGCGTGTCCGCGGAAGAGGCGACCCCGTCCCATAGCGGCAGAGGCGTCAGCGGGATGGTAAATCGCGCCTGAAATCCGCTGTCCTCGTAGGACAGGATCGCCGAACCGCCGAGCTCTCGATCGACGGAGCCCTCGATCAGTCGAGAGCCGAAGCCGCGGTGAGTGGGGGCGCGAACCGGTGGTCCACCCTGCTCCAACCAGAACAGCTCAAGCATCTCGAACACCGAGCGCCAGGAGACGGTGACGCAGCCCTCGACTGTCGACAAGGCGCCATATTTCGCCGCGTTGGTGGCGAGCTCGTGGAAGACCATCCCAAGCGCCAGCGCCTGAGGCGGCTCCAAACGGATGTCTTCCCCTTCCAAGCGCACCTGGCTCGGCGCGTACGGCGCGAACTCCTTGCCCAGGAGTTCCTTCAAACGCGCGCCCGACCAGCGATCGCGCGTGAGCGCGTTGTGGGTCTCGGACAGGGCCACAAGCCGCGCTTCGAAGGCGGCCCGGAAGGCGTCCTGCGAGATCGCACCCTTGGCGGATTGCCGCGCGATGGACTGCACGGTCGCCAGGGTGTTCTTCACGCGATGATTCAGTTCGTCGATCAGCAGGCGCTGACGGCGTTCGCTTTCGGCCAGCGCCGCGAAGGCGGCGTGCCGGTCGGAGACGTCGAGGACCACGCCTGACATGCGGCTCGGGCGCCCGTTGCGCCGCGCCACGACGCGGCCCCGGATGTTGATCCAGCGCGGCGGCCCATCGCCGGCGATACGGTGCTCCGCATCATATTCCTTCGACTCCGCCAGCGCGGATTGGAAGGTCGATCCCCGCCAAAAGCGCTCCTCCGGCGCAATAGCGGCCAGGACGTCCTCGCGGGCGAATGGCGCGTTCGGATTGCGCCCTAAGATCTCCATCCCTCGAGGCGACACTTGGAAGCCCATCTGCGGCAAGGACAGCTCCCAGTAGCCGACACCGCCCGCCTCCAGCGCCGCCAGGACGTTCAGGCGCTGGTCGAACAGGGCGGCGAGCAGTGCGAGCAGGAGGATCACCGATGCGCCGGCCGCGACGCTGGCGCCTAATATGAAGGGCGGGGCGCCGGGCGCGACCACCTTGACGCCGTCGAGCGGAGTGAGCCGCAGGCCGGCCATGGCTGTGTAGTGCATGCCCGCGATCGCAAAGCCCAGGACCAAGGCGGCCCCCGCGCGCCAGCTCAGCGTTCGCTCGCGCCGCGCGGCGAACAGCGCCGCTGTGGACGCGCCAACCGCAATCACGAGCGAAGCGGCTACAAACGACGGGTCGTAGCGCAGCGAGGCCGCGGTCCTGAGCGCCGCCATTCCGACATAGTGCATGAGGCAGATGCCCGCGCCCATGGCGGCGCCGGCTAGCAAGGTGCGTGCGGGGCGGGCCCCAGGCTTGGACGCGGCGAAGAACGCCGCCGACGTCGCGACCATCGCGAGGGCTAACGAAAGAAATGTGAGAGGGAGGTCGTACGCTACTGGGCTGCCGGGATCGAAGCCGAGCATGGCGATGAAGTGCATGGACCAGATCGACAGGCCCATCGCCACTGCCGCCATCCCGAGCCACACGCGCTGAGCCCGGCCGATATGCGAGCGAACGCGTCGGAAAAGGTCCAGTGCAGTCCACGAGCCCAGGACCGCCACAACCAGGGACAAGGCCACGAACGGCAGGTGATGAAGATGGTGCATTTGTGAAAACACATGCCTGGGTTGCAACGCGCCCACCGAGAATCTGATCCCGCGTCGCCCGCGATTATGCCGGAACAAACGGCCGATGTGCTGCGGGCCGGAAACATGGCCGTAAGGGCTGGAGGGCGATGGCGGCCGTGCTGGAGGCGAGCGAGGCGTTCGAACGTCTCCGCGCCCTGCGCGGATCCTGGTTCAGCTGCCGGAGCGCGCGCAACGGCGCGTCCGAGGCCGCCGCCTGCGCGACCGCCTCGCGCATCTGCTCGGCGGCGCGCCGGACCACCGCGATGAACACCTCGTCCATCGACTTGAAGCGACCCCTTCAGGCGGCAGGTCGAGCTGCGGCGGCGAAAGAAAAATCGCGCGATTGTCGCAAGGCCGGCGGATCGTTCGTCCTTGGTTCAGAAGCGCGCCCTCGAGGAGCAGGCGGCCATCACCATCGCCGTATCGAGAGGCTGACGTAGCAGGTTCTAACCGAGCGGAAGGAGAAGCACCGATGGCCGGCAAGATGATCAACTGCCTGTGGTTCGACCATGGCGAGGCCCGCAAGGCTGCGGAATTCTATGCGAGCGTCTTTCCGGACAGTCACGTCGGCCCGGCGACGGCCGCGCCGGGCGACTTCCCCGACGGTCGGGAGGGCGCGGAGCTGACGGTGGAGTTCACGGTGCTGGGGATGCCCTTCCTAGGGCTGAACGGCGGGCCGAACTTCAAGCCGAACGAGGCGGTCTCGTTCGTGGTCGAGACGCAGGACCAGGCCGAGACCGACCGCTACTGGAACGCCATCGTCGGCGCCGGCGGCGCCGAGAGCGCCTGCGGCTGGTGCAAGGATCGCTGGGGCTTTTCCTGGCAAATCACGCCCCGCCAGCTGAGCGAGGGCATGGCCGATCCCGACAAGGTGGTCGCCAGGCGGGTGTTCGAGGCGATGATGACGATGAAGAAGATCGACGTCGCCAGGATCGAAGCCGCGCGGCGCGGCGTCGGCTGACCGCGTCCGGTCCGAGGCGTCAGGCGGCGGATCTGGCGCCCGTCTGCCGGCCTCGACCTGCTGTATGCGACGGCGAATAGGCATTATTTCGCCGAGCTGGCGGTCACCAACCTAGCCGAGACACCTTCGGTGACGACCAAGTAGCCGACAACTTCGGGGTCGGGGCGCGGATCGTTCATGCTGCAAAGGCGCTTCACCGCCCAGAAGCTGGCGCCTGGCGCCCTGGTGCTGCTGGCGATGCAGCATGTGCTGGTCATGTACTCCGGTGCCATCGCTCCGCCGCTGATCATCGCCGCCGCTCTGAAGCTTCCCAAGGCGACCGCCGCCTATCTTATCAGCGCCGACCTTCTCGCGGGGGGACTGGCGACCCTGGTGCAGACGGTCGGCTGCCGCGGCGTCGGCATTCGCCTGCCGATCATGATGGGCGTTGCCTTCTCGGCGATCGGACCGATGATCGCCATCGGCGCGAACCCCGATCTGGGCCTCGCCGGCATTTACGGCGCAACCATCGCCGCCGGCGTCTTCGGCTTTCTCGTCGCGCCGATCGCGGGCCGGCTCCTGCCGCTGTTTCCCCCCGTGGTCACCGGCGCCGAGATCTTGGCGGTCGGTCTGTCGCTGATGGGGGTGGCGGCGACCTGGGCTGGCGGAGGGGCCGGAGCCCAGGATTTCGGGAACCCGGTCTATCTGGCGATCGCCGGGACCGTCCTCGTCTTCGTGATCGCCATCGTCAAGTTCGGACGCGGCTTGGTCGCGAACATCGCGGTCCTGCTCGGGCTTGTGGCGGGCTTCGGCCTGGCCCTGACGCTGGGGCAGGTCTCGCTGGCCGGCCTCTCGGAGGCGCCGTGGCTGGGCGTGGTGACCCCGTTCCACTTCGGGCTTCCCAAGTTCAACCTTTGGGCCATTCTGGCGATGTGCGTCGTGATGGTGGTGACCTTCATCGAGTCCACCGGCATGTTCCTCGCGATCGGTGAGATCACCGAAGAGGTTGTGACGCAAAGGGCGCTGGTCAGCGGCTTCCGCGCAGACGGGATCGGCAACATCCTTGGCGGCATATTCAACGCCTTTCCCTACACCTCCTTTGCTCAGAACGTCGGGCTTGTCGCGATCACCGGCGTGCGCAGCCGATGGGTCTGCGCCGCGGGCGGCGTGATCCTGATCCTTCTTGGACTGCTCCCCAAGCTGTCGATCCTCGTCGCCTCGATCCCGCAATGCGTCCTCGGCGGCGTGGGGCTCGTGATGTTCGGAATGGTCGTCGCGAACGGGATCCGCACCCTGGCCAAGGCGAACCTGCACGACAATCGCAACCTCTACGTCGTCGCGATCAGCGTCGGGATGGGGATGCTGCCGGTCGTGTCCGACAAGCTGTTTGCGAAATTGCCGTCATTTCTCACGCCGGTGCTGGGCAGCAGCGTTCTCCTCACCGCGGCGACTGCGGTGGTGCTCAATGTCGTGCTGAACGGCGTCGCGCCAGCACGAGACCTTTTGCCAGCCGCTCTCGGGTCCGCGCGCGAACGGACCTAGGGCGCGGACCGCCAGGCGAAACTTGCCCTGGACCCGCGATGCCGCCGGTGTCGGGGCCGATCGCCGAACCCTGTCCTCGGCCCAGCTAACCGGCGAGTTCCGCCGGTTCTCCGCCCGGATGGCCGCCGGGCCTCTGCGGCAGCACTAGGATCAGCACTGCAATCGCAGCCGCCAGGATCAGCGAGGCGATGGGACGGCTGACGCCCAGCCCTCCGTGCGCAGGCGGCTTGTCGAAGAAGTCACCGACGGTGGCCCCCAAGGGACGCGTCAGCACGAAGGCGGCCCAAAAGAGCAGGACGCGGCTCACGCGGGTCCAGAAGTAGAGCGCCGCCAGGATGAGCAGTCCCGCCCCGAAGACCAGCGCGGCGCCGGCATAGCCGAGCCCACCGTCAGCCGCCCAATCGCCCAGGGCAGTACCCAGCGTCTGTGAGAAGGTGATGGTGACCCAGTAGAAGAGCTCCTGGCGAGGCCCGGCGACGGTGTTCACGTCGATACTGCCGAGCAGTCGGCGCCAGGCCCACAGGGAGACAAGGACGCAGGCCAACAGCAGCAGCGAACCGCCAGGATAGCCGATACCCAGTGAGCGGTCCGCGAAGTCGGCCAGGGTGGTTCCCGCGGTCGTCGAGGCGATAATCGTCGCCCAGTAGAGCCACGCATTGAAGCGACGTGCGCGGATCTGGGCCGTAACGAATCCGACGAGCAGGATCCCGAAGATCAGGGTCCCTACGAGATAGCCATTGAATCCCGACTTGCCGGCCTCGGACGTGGTCTCGCCCAGCCAGGTCATGGAGACCGTGTCGCCGCCGGTCTCGCCAAGCGTCGTGGCGAGAACCTTGATGACCCAGAACCCGAGCGTGACCGCTGGAACCTTTGCTATGACCTCCTCACTCCGCCGCTCCAAGAAGCTTTCCCTTTCAAAATGCCGACCGCGAACGTGACGGGCTCGCGCATCGTCGTCCAACCCCGATGGGGAGGAGGCAGTCCCTAGGCGAGCGGGCGAACGTCTCAGGCGGGTCCCTGCTCGCCGAGCAGGTCTTCGAGATGGACCGGAAAGCGGCGGATGCGCACGCCGGTGGCGTGCCACACCGCGTTCGCGATCGCGCCGACGGTCCCGGTGATCCCGATCTCGCCGACGCCCTTGATCCCGAGCGGGTTGACGTGAGCATCCTCCTCCGGGACGAGTATGGCTTCGAGCGAAGGCGCGTCCGCATTCACCGGCACGTGGTACTCCGCCAGGTCGGCGTTCATGATCCGACCGGTCCTGCGGTCGACCACCGCCTTCTCCTGCAGGGCGAACGAGATGCCCCAAATCATCCCGCCGAGGTACTGGCTGCGCACCAGCCGGGGATTGATTATGCGACCAGCGGCGAAGGCGCCGATCAGGCGGGTCGCGCGGACCTGACCCAGCTCAGGGTCGACCTTCACCTCAGCGAACACCGCGCCGTGCGAGTACATGGCGTGCTTGCCTGCGGCGTCCGCGTCGGGGGCGGCGTTGGCCGTGCCGACCACTTCGCGGCGGCCGGCGCGGGCGAGGATCTCAGCATAGCTTTCGCTGCGTCCCTCGTCGTCGCGGCGATGCAGCCGGCCGGCCTTGGCGACCACCCCGATGTTGCCGGCGCCGAACAGCGCCGAGGCGGGATCGGAGCTGGCGAGCTTGGCGAGGCTCGCCAGCGCGTCCTCGCCGGCCTTGTGCAACGCCAGGCCGGCGCTGGCGGTGTGGGCGGAGCCGCCCGCCACGCCGCCGTCCGGCAGGCTCGACAGGCCGGAGTGGAACTCGACCTGATCGGGATCGAGGCCCAGCGCGTCGGCGGCGATCTGCGCCAGCGCGGTCCAGGCGCCCTGGCCCATGTCGGCCGCAGCGGTCTCGACCAGGGCCGTGCCGTCAGCGCGCAGGGTGGCGCGCGCCGAGGCCGGGAAATGCGGGCTGTGGAACACCGCCGTGCCCATGCCCCACCCGACCAGCAAGCCGTTCTCGTCGCGCATCTGACGCGGCTCCAGCGGTCGCCCCGCCCAGCTGAACCGCTTGGCGCCCTCCGCGTAGCATTCGCGGAGCGCCTTCGAGGAGAAGGGCCGTCCCGTGCCGGGCTCGGTCTCGGCGTAGTTGGCCAGCCGGAAGTCGAGCGGATCCATGCCGCACGCGTGCGCCGCCTCGTCGATGGCGACTTCCAGCGCCGCGGATCCCGAGGCCAGGCCCGGCGCTCGCATCGGTCCCGGTGTGCCGATATCGAGCCGCAGTCCCTCGTGCTCGGCCAGAATGGCGGGACTGGCGTAGAGCGGCAGCGCGGCGCCGGCGGCCGGCTCAATGAACTCGTCGAAGCTGGAGGTCGCCGCGATGGTGCGGTGGTGCAGGGCGGTGAGCCGCCCCTGGCCGTCGACGCCGATCCGAAGCGTCTGCCAGGTCGCGGCCCGATGGCCGACGGGGCCGTACATCTGGGCCCGCGGGAGGGAAAGCTTGACCGGGCGGGCGAGCATGCGTGCGGCCGCTATGGCCAGGATCTGTGGTCCGTTGAGTATCGCCTTCGAGCCGAAGCCGCCGCCGATGAAGGGCGAGCGGATCAGCACGTTCTCGGCCGGAATCCCGAAATAGCGGGCGTAGGACGCCGCGCTCAGCGCCAGGGCCTGGTTGGGCATGTCGAGGGTCAGCCGGTCGCCGTCCCACCGGGCGAGGACGGCATGCGGCTCCATCGCGTTGTGGTACTGCGCCGGCGTCTCGTATTCGGCCTCCACGGTCGTGGCCGCGGCCGCAAGTCCGGCTTCCACGTCGCCATAGACAGTGCGCGCCGGCGCGCCCATGCCGATCGTGGCGAGCTCGTAGCGGTCGCCGTTCTCCAGCCGGGTGCGGGCGGGTTCGACCTCATATCGGGGGGCGAGCAGCCTCGCGCCTTCAGTGGCCGCCTCCAGCGTCTCGGCGACGACCAGCGCGATCGGCTGGTTGACGTAGCGGACGACGTCGTCCTGGAGCACCTGCACGCGGAAGCCGAACGGCGGGATCCTCTCGTGCGGGTCATGCGCCAGCGGCGGCCGGTTGGCCGGCGTCAGCACCTCGACCACGCCGGGGTGCGCCTTGGCGGCCGCGAGCTCGAAGCCGATGACGCGGCCGCGCGCGATGCTGCTCGGGACCGTCACGGCGAACAGCATGTTCTCCAGGTGGTTATCGGCGGCGTAGGTGGCGCGTCCGGTGACCTTGAGCACGCCGTCACGGCGGGTCAGCGGCTGGCCCTCGTTGGATCCGTGGCGGCGGTGCGCGATGGTCTGGGACGCCGTCTCAAGCGACATAGCGAGCTCCGGTCGTGGTGGCGAAGGGCGAGGCGGGCAGGGCCGGCATGACCTGTGGCGTGCCGTCCGCGGCCAGGCGCAGGGCGCGGACGAGGATTCGGCGCGCCTGTTCGATCTTGAAGCCGTTTTCGCCGGACGGCCGCGCCGCCGTCAGGGCCAGGGCCGCGGCGTTGGCGAATGCGGCGGGCGAGATCGCTGAGCCCTCGAGTGCGGCTTCGGCTTCCCGCGCGCGCCAGGGCTTGGCGGCGACGCCGCCCAGGGCCAGCCGCGCCCTGCGGATCACACCGGCCTCGATCTCCAGGGCCGCGGCGGCCGAGACCACGGCGAAGGCGTAGGAGGTGCGCTCGCGCAGCTTCAGATACCGCGCGTGGCCTGCGAACGCCGCGGCCTCCGCCGGCAGTCGCACCGCGACGATCAGCTCGCCGGCCGCCAGAGCCGTCTCGCGTTCCGGGGTCTCCCCGGGCAGCAGGTGCAAGGCCGCTGCGGCGATCTCGCGGTGGCCCTGCGGTCCTTCCACTTCGACCACGGCGTCCAACGCCGACAGCGGCACGCAGAAGTCGGACGGATGCGTGGCGATGCAATGCTCGCTCCAGCCAAGCACCGCGTGCAGGCGGTTCTCGCCCTCCCGCGCATCGCAGCCCGCTCCGGGGTCGCGTCGGTTGCAGGCGCTCGCCAGGTCCTGGAAATAGGGGCAGCGCGTCCGCTGCATCAGGTTGCCCCCCACCGTCGCGGCGTTGCGCAGCTGGGCCGAGGCGCCGGAGAGCAGCGCCTCCGCCACGGCCGGGAAGGTTCGAGCGAAGCGCGCGTCGTAGGCGAGATCTGAATTGCGGACCAGGGCGCCGATGCGCACGCCGCCATCGGCCAGCCAGTCGATTCGATCGAGGCCGGGGAGCCGCGAGATGTCGACAACCCTGTCAGGGCGAGCGGCGCCGAGCTTCATCAGATCGAGCAGGTTGGTGCCGCCGGCCAGATAGGCCGCCCCGGGCGCGGCGGCGGCCTCGACGGCGGCCGGCAGGCTGGCGGCGCGGATGAATTCGAAGCGGTTCATGCGGCATGCTCCCGGTCGCGCTCGGCCAGGATCTTCTGGGCGTCCAGCACCGCCTCGGTGATCCCCTGATAGGCGCCGCAGCGACAGATGTTGCCGCTCATCAGCTCGCGGACGCGCTCCGGATCGTCGCCGGCCCGGCCTTCGGCGATCAGGCCGACGGCGCTCATGATTTGGCCGGGCGTGCAGTAGCCGCACTGGAGGCCGTCGTGGGCGATGAACGCCGCCTGCACCGGGTGCAGGGTCTCGCCGTCCGCGAGCCCCTCGATGGTCGTGACCTCGGCGCCGTCGAGGCTGGCGGCCAGCGCCAGGCAGGCGTTGATCCGCCGTCCGTCGACCAGGACGGTGCAGGCGCCGCACTGGCCGCGGTCGCAGCCCTTCTTGGTTCCCGGAAGCGCAAGCCGTTCGCGCAGCAGGTCGAGCAGGGTCACCCGCGGATCGTCGAGCGCGAGGCTCCGCGGCTGACCGTTGATGGTGAGGTGAATGGAGAGCGACATGTGACTCCGCTCGTTGCTTGTGATGTATGGATCGACGCCGCCGGCCGGTTGCGAAAGGGGCGGGCGGGTAGAGTTTGGGGCGGCGGCGGATCGGGAACGTGCGTCTTGCGCCCGCCTCGATCACCAGTTCATTTATACGGAGGGCCCCTCCGTTTATCAAGGGAAATGAGCCCGGCCTCGGAATCATGGCGACTGGAACGGCACGCGCGAACCGTAGACCGCGGGCGGATTCGATCCGCAATCGCGAGCGGCTCATCGAGGCTGCGACCGAGGTGTTCAGCACAGGCGGCCAGCACGCAAGCCTTGAGGCGGTCGCGCGCAGGGCGAATGTTGGAATCGGCACGCTTTACCGCCATTTCCCCACCCGGGAGGCTCTCTTCGATGCGGTCTATCGGCGCGAGGTCGATCACCTCGGCGAGCTTGCCGAGCACCTGGCGCAGGAGGCCGCGCCGGTCGAGGCGCTGCGCAGGTGGCTGCACGCCAATGTCCGCCTGGTGGCCGCCAAGAAGGGCATGATCGAGGCCCTGCAAATCGCCGTGGCAGGCTCCACCGAGCTGAAGGCCTATTCGTTCGGGCGGCTGACCCGTGCAATCGCCCTGCTGCTCGCACGTGGAGTCGAAACCGGCGAACTGCGCGCCGACATCGCCGCCGAAGACCTGCTCAAAACCCTGATCGGCATCTTCTACGCCGAGCGGGAGGGCGACTGGCAACCGACAGCGTTGCGCCTGGTGGACGTCTTCGTCGACGGGCTCCGCACGCGTTGAGCCCGTCGGCGCGCGAACGCCGGTAGGCTTGCGTCCGATCCCCTGAGCTTCATTGATCTGGTCGGGTTGCCGGACGCGCGGAAGGCCGAAGGTCCGTGCTCTACGAGTCCGCGTAGCCCAACTGACGGATAGTCGGCGCGAGCCGCGTCTCGATCTCGGCGAGTTCGGCGGCGTAGTGGCGATGGCGGTAGCGTGAACGGTCGTAGAGTTTTTCGGTGACCTGGGCGTAGCTGGCGGTGCGCGCGGCGCGCGCGTTCTCGTGGAAGTCCAGCACCTTGGGATCGAACGGAGCGCCGATGAACGCCAGCAGCCGGCGGGCCTGGTCGGGCAGGTCGTCGACCACCTCCTCATAGCGGACCTGGAGGTAGCGCATCGGCAGCACCTCGCGGTAGTGCGCCAACAGGTCGGCCACCAGCATGTAGTGGGTCGCCGCCGTGTCCAGGCCGCTGGCGCAGTTGAAGCCGTGCGTCAGCCCGTTGGAGAAGACCGAAAGCATCACGTCCAGCGGATGGCGTACGAGGTGGACGATCGGCGCCTGCGGGAACAGCAGGTGGATCAGGCCAAGGTGGGTCTCGTTCAGCGGCATCTTGTCGGTGAACCAGCGCTTGCCGGGCTGGATTGCGCCGTGGCGCATGGCTTCGTTCAGATAGTGGTCGCGCAGCGACCGCCGCCGATCGGCCGCGCGGGCGAACGAGGGGCTCGGGCGCGGACTGTGCGGTGGCGGGGCTCGGCGGCATGAATTCCAGACGCAAGGCGTGAGCCCCGAGTTGCCATACGGGCCCGCCGGCCACCCCTGTTGGTTTCCACAGGTCGCCGCTCCGCCAGCGCCACGGCGCTGCGCCCCGACCGCGTCTCGGGCGGAGGCGACGTCGAAACCGGCAGGGGCGCCCAGGCCAGGGCGCCGGCGGCCAGGGCGCGGTCGAGCGCCGAGGCGAGGTCGCCGCCGGCCGACGTTGAGCGGCTACCCGAGGCCACGGAAGGTCGCGGTCAACGTCGACGTTGACAATAGAGACTTTGCGAGGGAGACTGAGGCTGGGTGAAAGAGGGCGTCGCTTTTGGACGAAACTCTATTTCAATGGAGCTGTTATGCCCACATGGCAAAACAGGATAATCACCGGCGTGGTAGAGTCTGGATTTAAGCGCGGTCGAACGCTTGGATTTCCAACCGCCAATGTTGCATTGACGGCGGGAGCGGAGCCGCCTCACGGCGTCTATGCTGTCTTCTGTCGTCTGATGCCCGACAGAACGCTTTCGGGGGTGGCGAATGTGGGTATACGCCCCACCCTGGGATTGACGATCCCCCTTCTGGAAGTGCACCTGTTCGATTTTTGCGAGGACATTTACGGGCGCAGGCTCGAGACACGCTTAGTGAGACGGTTGCGTGACGAGCGTAAGTTCGGCGGCTTGGACGAGCTGAAGCGCCAATTGGAAGAAGATGCGCTTAGGGCGCGAACTATACTTCTGGGAAATCTTCCCGGTCGCGCGGAATTCGGCGAACCGTCGACGCCCGCCCCCGATTTCAAGTCGGTCTCTATGCTAGGCGCGCCGGGAATCTAACGCCGCACCCCCCAGGCTGTGCAGAAACTCGCTGCGAAGACGCAGGCGAGTTGCTCTGCGCCGTGGGCAAAAGTCGCGGCGAGGCGCGTCAGCCCGGCCCCGTCAGCTTCCCCGCGCCGTAGGCGTTCACCGCGTGAAGAATGTTGAACGCGAGGACCGATAACGCCGCTTCTGCCTTCACCTTCCGGAGCCCTCGGGTGAGGAATCTGCCCCCGCCGGACATTCGCTTGATTGTGCCGAACGGGTGCTCAACGGTGCAGCGCCTGATCCGCATCAAGTTCGGATCGGCGTAGATGCGCGCCTCCATGCGATCGAGCGCGCCTTGGTCGATCAGTCGATGGATGGTCCGTTGTGCGCCGGGCGTACAACTCGGCTTCAGGCTACAGGTCTTGCAGCCTGCTGTGCGGTAGCGGACCGCGCGGCCGCGGTTATGTTTGGCCGCGGGACGCATGTCGTGACCGCCGGGACACCGGATGGTGTCGCTCTCCGCGTCGTGGACGAACTGCGTCGGCCGAAAGTGCTCGCTGTTCATCGCACCTCGCTTGATGGGCGCAGACACGATGATCGCCTCGTCCTCACAGCGGGCGACTTCGGCAGCATTGGAGTAGCCGCCATCGGTGAGCACGTGCAGTTCGTCGGTTTCGAGAACCTTCTTCGCCGCGACGGACATTGGGTGGAGCATATGGCTGTCGTTGGCGTCGTTGCAGACGTCGTGGTGCACGATCAAGCCGCTTTCCACATCGACGACACTCTGGAGGTTGTAGGCGGGCACCTTCGGCGCACGGCCGTACCCCATCGGCTTGGCTTCGGGCTCGCCGAAGACGAGCACCGTCTCTTCCCGTTTTGCGAGCTCGACCTGGCGCTTGGCGAGCCGGCTCTTGCGACGCTGGAGCGAAGCAATCGCCTCGCCGAAAGCCTCGCGGTGAGTGGGGCAGTCGCCAAAGCCCTGCGCGACCTGCTCATCCATGGTGTCGAGCCGGTCGAGATAGTAGGCGATCTCGCGCTCGGTGTGCGCGATGTCGCGCGCAAGGCGCTCGGCCCCAGCGATGTTCTTTGGGCTGGCGACCGCCCGCATCTTGGTCCCATCGAGCGAGACCATGCGTCCGCCGAGCAGGCCCTGCTCGCGACAGAACTGCACGAAGGCGGCGCTGGTCCGCACGATCGCGTCTGGGTTGTCGTGGCGAAAGGCGGCGATGGTGCGGTAGTCCGGCGTGAGGCGGCGCATCAACCAGAGCGCCTCCAGGTCGCGCGTGCACGTGCGCTCCAGCATGCGCGAGGAGCGCACCTGGTTGAGGTAGCCCCAGATGTAGAGCCGTAGCATGTCGCTCGGACGGAAGCCGGGACGACCGGTGGCGGCAGCGACGGTGCGCTCGAAACCGAGCTCGTTCAGGTCGAGGCTATCGACGAATGCGTCGACCACTCGCACCAGCGCCTCGGGCGCGACGTAGTCCTCGATGCTTGGCGGAAGAAGACTGGCCTGGGCGCGGTCCGGACCTTCGATGAAGCTCACTAGGTCCTCTCCCGCCCCTTGAACCAGCCGATTCTACGGGTGTTCGCGTCCACATAATAGTGTGGAGTTTCAATCATCTAGGGGAGATGACTGGGCCGCAGCCCCTTAACGATGGCAGAGACCACTCCTGCGGGTTTCCAGAGAATCTACTCGGCGCGGTAGAGGATTTTGTTTTCCTAGCGGATCTGTAGGGATACTGTCACAAAAGCTTCACAAAAGGGGATGGGCGTGGCGCACGTCGGCATTATCGCGACCGTTGGACCGGTCTCTCGAAACCCAGAAACGCTGCGCGCACTTGCCTCGGCGGGCATGACGGTGGCGCGGCTCAATGGGTCGCACGCGGACCTCGATTGGCACCGGGAGACGATCCAGCTGATCCGCAGCGTGTTGCCCGATCTTCCAATTCTTTTGGATGTTCCCGGTCGGAAGATCAGGACGCTCCAACTCGCGCACGAGCCGCGCTTTTCTGCGGGAGATCGTCTTACGCTCACCACGGACCGCGCTCATGACGGGCGCGAGAAGGTCCCTGTCAATTTCGACGGTCTGCACGAACAGCTTAAGCCGGGGGTGCGCGTATTCGCCGACGACGGAACGCTCGCGTTCCTGGTCGAGGAGGTGGACGGACGCGACATTCACGTTCGAGCGCTTGGAGACGGACAGCTTCGCAGTCGCAAAGGGATCAACGTTCCTGACGTCAATCTTGGCCGCGCTCTTGTCACGTCCGCCGACGAAGCCATGCTCGCTTTCGCGGCCGAGACCGGTGTCGACTACGTCGGCATCAGCTTCGTCGAGAGCGCCGCGCACGTGCAGGCAATCCGTCGACTTATCCGGAACGGCTCGCCTCGCATCGTCGCGAAGGTGGAGAACCAGGGCGGTCTCGATCACCTGGACGAGGTGATCGCCGCGAGCGACGTAATCATGATCGATCGCGGGGACCTCTCGGTCGAGACCGAGCTCGACCGCGTTTCCCTGTTCCAGAAGCAGATCATCACCGCCGCTCAGGCCCGCGGGAAACCGGTCATCGTTGCGACTGAGCTGTTGCACACGATGATCGAGAACCCATACCCGACGAAAGCCGAAATCAGCGACATCACCAATTCCGTGCTGGATGGGGCATCGCTGCTGATGCTCTCCGGCGAAACCGCGGTCGGGAGATTCCCCGTCGAGGCGGTCGCCCGCTTGGCGAGCGTGGCGAGCGTCGCATCGGAAGACGTCGGGCGGATCGCTCGGAGCCCAGAATTGCCGCAAGTGGTCCGGGCGGTGCATGCCCTCAGCCGATCCGGCGAGGTGACCGGCGTCATCGTGCTCTCAAGGTCGGGGTACGCCGCGGGTCTCGTGGCAGCCGCTCGTCCGGCGGCGCCGGTTCTGGCTGTGCATTCGGACGAGGGCCTAGCGCGCTCTCTAAATCTGCTGCCCGGGGTGAGGGCCGTTCATGTGCCTGGGTTCGATTGGGACGCGTCGGATCCCACGGATGCAGCCATCGCAGCCTTGGTTGGGCGTGGCCTCCTGGGCGAGGCCGATGTGGTGCTCACGGTTGCGGCATCTGCTGACGAGAGCAGAGCGGACCTCCTGACCCTCCGCACGCGAAGACTCTCGCCCGCTCTCGGAATCGAACCGCAGGCCGCCTGACCTACGCCAGCATCGGAAAGACCGTCCATGCACGACGCCATTTTGATCGGCGCGCTGATCGCCGCCTTCGCTGTTGTCCAATCTGTTTTCGGGATGGGGTTGCTCATCTTCGGCACCCCGACCTTGCTGCTTCTGGGCCTGGACTACGCTGAGACGCTCGGCTGGCTGCTGCCGGCGTCGGTGACGATCTCTGCGATTCAGACGCGCGGATCCTCATCACAGTTCGTGGAGATATGGCGCAAAGGGCGCCCCCTCCTGTGCTTGATCCCCCTTCTGCTCGCGCTCGCGCTGGTGCTGCGCCAAGGACTTCACGCCCGCCTTGATTTGGCGATTGGCCTTGCGCTCATCGGCGCGTCCGCCCTGCGCCTCAACCAGGCTTTACAGGCTCGACTGCGCGCTTTCATCGGGCGGGCAGAACGACCCTATCTCGTCGCCATGGGCCTCCTGCACGGGTTCACCAACATGGGCGGCGCGCTGCTCTCGGTGTACGCCTCGGCCCAAGGCGAGGGTAAGGAGCGCACCCGGGGCATCGTCTCGACCTACTACCTGTCCTTCGGCCTGGTCCAACTGGCCGTGCTGGCGCTGTTCTCCCCTCATGCGCTGGGGCTACACAGCGTCCTAGCGGCGGCGATCGCGGCCATCTCTTACGCAGCCGCCGGCCGGAAGGTCTTCAAGGGGGCCACCCCACTCGTCTTCGAGCGCTCACTGACGGGATTCATCGCGGCCTACGGCGTCGCGGTGCTGATCAAATCGGCCCTGTGAGCGCCAAGCGGTGACCGCGATTCTCACAGCGCTTACGCCGATCTTCGCCCTGATCCTAATCGGCTTCCTCGTCCGCCAGAAGGGGCTGCTCGCCGACGAGTTCTGGGTTCCCTGCGAACGCCTGAACTACTTCCTCTTCTTTCCCTGCCTGATGTTCAGTCAGATTGCGACGGCGCGCTTCGACGGCTTCTCACTTGGCGGAATTGCGACGAGCCTGCTGGGAGGCGTCGCCGTCGGCGGGCTGCTGCTCTACGTCTCACGCGCGCTACGCCCGCAGCCGGGGCCGACCTTCTCGTCCGTCCTGCAAGGCGCCCTGCGGCCCAACACCTACGTGGGCGTCGCTGCGGCGACGACTCTTTTCGGCAAACCCGGCCTGACCGCCACCGCGATCGCCATCGCCGTCACGATCCCGGTGCTCAACGTCGGGTCGATCATTGTGCTCTCGATCTATGGGCATCACGGCCGGCTTCAGGTCGGCAAGCTCGCCAAGACCATCGTGACGAACCCGGTGATCCTCTCGGTGCTCCTTGGCGCCGCGGCGAATGGCCTTCGCTTCGTGCCGCCTCCGGCCCTGGCGAGCCTGCTGTCGATCCTTGGCGCCGCGTCGCTTCCGCTGGGGTTGTTGGCTGTCGGCGCAGGGCTCGAAATGCAGGCGTGGCGTTCGGTGCGCCGGCCCGTCTTCGAGTCCACAATCGTCAAGTTAGCGATCGCCCCTGTCGCGACCTATGTGCTCGGGAGGGCCGTGGGGCTGCACGGTGTCGGTCTAAGTACGGCCGTGCTGTTCAATGCGCTTCCGTGCACGCCGTCGGCCTATATCATGGCTCGACTCCTCGGGGGCGATCACCAGGTCTCTGCAAGCATCATCAGCGTTCAGACGGTGCTCGCGGCCGCCACCATTCCAATTGTGCTTATCTTCTTCGGCTGATGTCGCATCTCGAACTCCATGACCGTTTCGCCGTGGTGTCGGATATCCACGGCAATCTCCCGGCGCTCGAGGCCGTGTGCCGGGAACTGGCGCGGGAGGGGGTGGAGCAGGTGATCAACCTGGGCGACTCCTTCTCGGGTCCGCTCTGGCCTGCGGAAACCGCGAGCTTCCTTCGTGATCGCGGCTGGCCGACGCTCGCCGGAAATCACGAGCGCTATATCCTGTCAGGCGCCGGCGGCAGCGCCTCGGACGCGTTCGCGGCGCGCGAACTTGGCCCGGAAGCCATCCGAGATATCGCACGGTTACCCAAGTCGCTTCGAGGCAGCACCCGGAGCGGCGCCTCGGTGCTCTTCTGCCATGGCGTGCCTGACGACGATTGCCGCCCCTGGCTGCACACCGGAAGGCCGGGCGACTATACGCCGGCCACGCGAGCCGAGATCGCTCGCCACCTTACGACGGATGCGCTCGCATTGTGCGGGCACACGCACCTGCCCAGCGTGCACCGCACGCGAGATCGGCGCGTTGTCGCCAATCCTGGCAGCGTGGGTCTTCCCGGGTGGCTTGAGCAGCGGGTTCGTGAGCCGCCGCCGCCGACGTTTCTGCTTGTTGAGCAAGGCGCCCGCCTGCGGGTCGCCGTGCGACCGGCTCCGTATCAGTATGAATATGCTGCGCAGCGCGCCGAGGCTAACAGCCGGCCCGAGTGGGGCTTTCGGTTAAGAACGGGCGTGTTCACCGCGCCCGCTCCATAAGGCGGCGTTGCGCCGGAACGGTATTCGTTTCAATTCGCCAAGCGAGGCGCCGCGGACAGGTTCGCGGCGATACAGGGGGCTGTATGCTGAGATGGTTTCAGGCGCTGATGCCGCGCGAGGAAGCGTTCTTCGATCTGTTCGAAGCGCATTCGAGAACCCTTTGCGCCGGCGCGCGGGCTCTCCGCGATCTGCTGCGGACTGGCGGCGACGAGGTTCCTGCGCACTGCGCCGACATCTCGCGCCATGAGACAGACGCCGACGAGATCACCCGCGAGGTGCTGCTGGCTGTCCGGCGAACCTTCATCACCCCGTTCGACCGGGCTGATATCCGCGACCTTATCACCTCGATGGACGACGCCATCGACCAGATGCACAAGACCGCCAAGGCCATCACCCTGTTCGAGCAGCGCACTTTCGAGCCGCACATGGCGACCCTGGGCGAGGTGATCGTCAAGACTGCCGACCTGACCGCCGAGGCCGTGCCGCTGCTACGCGCGCTGCGCGCCAACGCGGGACGCCTGAACGCGATCACCGAGGAGGTGAGGCGCCTCGAGGAAGATTCAGACCAGCTCTACGACCAGGGCATGGCGGCGCTGTACCATGGACCCGCACGCATCGACCCCATGGCCTTCATCGTGAGCTCGGAAATCTACGATCATCTGGAGAAGGTCGTCGACCGGTTCGAGGACGTGGCCAATCGGATCAGCGGCGTGCTGATCGAGCATCTGTAGGGGCCGACGTGGATCTCGCCAGCTCGGGCGTTCTGCTCGTCTTCCTCATTGCCGTGGCTCTGGTCTTCGACTTCCTGAACGGCATGCACGACGCGGCCAATTCGATCGCCACCATCGTCTCCACCCGCGTACTTCCAGCGAACTGGGCGGTGATCTGGGCGGCCTTTTTCAACTTCGTAGCCTTCCTCTTCTTCGGGCTGCACGTGGCCACCACGGTCGGCAAGGGCATCATCCACCCCGACGTCATCTCCGACGCGGTGATTTTTGGCGCGCTGGGCGGTGCGATCACCTGGAACGTGGTGACCTGGCTCGCGGGAATTCCCTCCTCCTCGTCGCACGCCCTGATCGGCGGCCTGCTCGGCGCCGGCATGGCCAAGGCTGGTCTCGATCCCATCGTCTGGTCGGGCGTGCTCAAGACGGTGGCCGGCATCGTGGTTTCACCGACGCTCGGTTTCGCTCTGGCGCTCGTGCTGGTGCTGATCGTCTCCTGGGCGTTCAGACGCTCGACGCCTGCCATCGCGGACGGGACCTTTCGCAAGCTGCAATTCGTCTCGGCCTCCCTCTATTCGCTCGGACACGGCGGCAATGACGCCCAGAAGACGATGGGCATCATCGCGGTGCTTCTCTTCGCCCACGGCAAGCTTGGCGGCGAGTTCCACATTCCGCTGTGGGTGGTGCTGAGCTGCCAAGCGGCAATGGCATGCGGAACTCTCGCGGGCGGATGGCGTATCGTTCACACCATGGGCTCGAAGATTACTCGGCTCTCACCTCAGCAGGGGTTTTGCGCCGAGACGGGCGGCGCCCTGACCCTGTTCCTGGCTACCCACATTGGCGTGCCGGTCTCGACGACCCACACCATCACCGGCGCGATTATCGGCGTCGGCGCCGCCCGGCGCGTGTCGGCAGTGCGCTGGAACCTGGCCACCGGCATTGTCTGGGCCTGGGTCATCACCCTGCCCATCTCCGCCGCCATGGGCGCCCTCTTCTACGGTCTGGCGCGCCTCGCCCACCAGTTCGCAGGCTAATGGCTAAGAAGGGTCTAGTTCGCGCCGAGCCCGATCGCGAGCCGCGCTCTCAGGCGGCAGCCCTTCCGTGGCGTTTCAGCAAGGAGGGCGCGGTCGAGGTGCTGCTCATAACTTCGCGCCAGACGCGACGCTGGGTGATCCCCAAGGGGTGGCCGATCAAGGGCCTCAAAATGCCCCAAACTGCAGCGCGCGAGGCCTTCGAGGAGGCCGGCGTCGAAGGTGAGTTGTCCAAGAAGAAGGTGGGCGTCTTTCACTACGAGAAGCGTCTGGCCAGCGGCCGACTGCAGCAGATCCGTGTGGCGGTGTATTCGCTGAGGGTGGCTGCCGAGCGAGAGGTCTGGCCTGAGGTAGACCAGCGGGAAAAACTCTGGACGACCCTCACGGCGGCGGCCGACCTGGTGCATGAGGCAGAGCTGGCCGAGCTTTTGCGGAATTTCTCGCCCGCCTCAAGCTGACGCCCCGTCACTTCGACGGAACCCGGTTCAACTTCGGCCTGGTGTTTCTGCACAGCCTGCCCCGCTAAGCACCCCCTTCGCGCTGCCGCCCCCGGCGGCCGTCCTTGATCGGCGCGCCAGACCACATTGCCGGCGAGGGTCGGCGCCCCCTCTCGCACTGCGCCCCCGCGGCCCTGAACGGGACGACGAAGGATCGGCGTGGCCCCAAAGCGCGCTCTGGAAGACGGGGCGTTGTGAATTCCGCCATATGGCGTAATTCTGGAGGTCATCGTTGCCGGCGACATGGACCTGTCGGACGCGGCGCTTCGTGAGAATGGAAAGCAAGGATGACGGGACGGCAAGGCGGACGACGCGTGGACGGCAAGGCAAGAATAATCCTGGCTGCCGAGGAACTGTTCGCGGTCAATGGAATCGAGGGCGTATCTTTGCGGCAGATCGCCGCCAAGGCGGGGCAGTCCAATCATCATGCGGTCCAGTATCATTTTCAGACGCGTGACGCATTGGTCGGGGCCATTTTTGATTTCAGAATGCTTCAGATGGAGCCGATCCGGCGTATAATGTTGGAGGCGGCGAAAGCGGCGGGCGAACTTAAAGACGCCAGGACGTTGATGGAGATCATCTTTCTTCCACAATTGCTCGTGGTTGATACTGATGGAAACAATCACTACGCAGCTTTTCTCGCGCAATTCCTGCAACGCAGTCACGGCGAGCAGTTTGGTGATTTCGGCAGTCCCTTGCCTCCGGTGTTGAGCGAGGTGCTCCGGCTTCTTCGTCAACGCCTCGACTATCTTCCTGAGCAAGTTGCGCAGCGCCGCTTGATTACGGCGTGCTTCATGTTCCTGAACATTCTGTCGTCGTACAGCGCGCGCGGTTTGGGCGAGGGGGACGACCACGATTTGCAAGGCGCGCTCGACGACACGCTCGAACAGATGGTGTGCGCGACCTGTTCGGCCTATCGCGCCTCGCCGTCTCGACTGAAGCTGCCGAAATCCCCAGGTATTCGCACCTTGGCCGACGTGATCCAAACGGCGGTTTCAGCGCCACAGCCTGGCGCCGATGGCGCCCCGAAGTCCCTGTCAATCCGCGCCGGTCGTACGACCGCAGTGAAGGCGTCGGGAGGCTCGTGATGGATCCCTTGACGCATCCGCGGTTTGAGACATACAAATAAGCCAACTGGCGTAAAGTCGCCGGGCAACGACAAGGGAGGCGACTATGGGACGCCTAGCCGGCAAGGCGGCTATGATCACCGGAGCGGCGCGGGGCATGGGCGCATCCCACGCCCGGCTTTTCGTCGCTGAGGGCGCGAAGGTGGCGCTGACCGACGTCAACGAGGCGGCCGGCTCTGCGCTCGCGAAGGAACTTGGTCCGAACGCGCGTTTTTTCGGTCACGACGTTACCCGCGCGGACTCCTGGGCGCGCGTCACGCAAGGGGTGGAAGACGCGTTCGGCCCCATCGAAATCCTGGTGAACAATGCCGGGATCCTAGGTCCGGTCGCCACCACGACCGAATTGTCCGAGGCTGATTATCTCAAGGTGTGCGCCGTAAACCAGCACTCGGTTTACCTGGGAATGCATGCCGTCATCCCCTCGATGCTGCGAGCCGGCAGAGGCGCGATCGTCAACATCTCGTCGATCGCCGGCATGGTCGCGAACTACGGGTTTCCCAGCCTGGCCTATGTCGCCAGCAAGTTCGCCGTGCGCGGCATGACCAAGGCGGTCGCCATCGAATACGGGCCACGCAACATCCGGGCGAACTCCGTCCATCCGGGCTTCATCATGACGCCGATGATGGTGGAGGCGACCGACGAGCAGGGCGGCGAGGCGCTGTCGCTGATCCCGTTGGGCCGCATCGCAGAGCCGGAGGAGGTCTCCAACCTGGTTCTCTTCCTGGCGTCCGACGAGTCCTCCTACGTGAACGGCGCCGAGCACGTCATCGACGCGGGCATGACCGCCCAATAGCGAGGCTTGAAAACTGTGTCATCGAACGCCAGCAAGCGCATCGTAACGGACTTTCTAACGACGTTCTCATCCGGAAACGTCCCTGAGATACTTCGCCGAATGCATCAGGACGGATCCTGGTGGGTTTCGGGGACTATTCCCGGCATATCCGGAGCATACACGCGCGAGCAGCTGGGCGATCTGCTGCGGGGCGTCGTGGACGTATACGAGACCGGAGCGCTGCAGATCGTCCCCAAGCGCATGATCAGCGAAGGCGATGTCGTCGCCGTGGAAGCCGAATCCTACGCCAGGTTGAAGAGCGGCGGAGTTTACAACAATCACTATCACTTTCTATTCGTCCTGCAGGACGGAAAGGTGAAGGAGGTGCGTGAGTATATGGATACTCAACACGCCAAAGAGACGTTCTCATCACCGGGATGAGGTGATGGGGTCTCGAACGATCCTGTGTTGCGCAGGGGCCGATCAAGACGCCGGTCGAGCTTGGCGCTAACGGCTATTCGCAGAATTCAAGCTCTGCGCCGATCCGCTTTCGACAACGGGCCTGCAAGGGCCTGACGGTCAGGTAATGACTTCAAACAAAAGGGAAACGCCACCATGTCTATGGACACCGGTCTCATCTTTCACCCCTACATGCGCCCCGGACGGACGGCCCGGCAGACGTTCGAGTGGGGGATTCAAAGCGCGGTGCATTGCGACAAGATCGGCTTTACCTCGATGCTTGTCTCGGAGCACGCGTCCCAGGTGTGGGAAAACATTCCCGATCCCGAGTTGATCTTCGCCGCGGCGGCGCTGCAAACCAAGCAGATCACCTTCGCGCCGATGGCGCACCTGCTCCCCCATCAGCATCCGGCCAAGCTGGCGATCATGGTGGGCTGGCTGTCGCAGATTCTGGAGGGACGCTATTTCCTGGGCATCGGCGCCGGCGCCTATCCGCAGGCGTCCTATATTCATGGGATCAAGAACGGCCAAGACACCAGCTTCCTCAATGAGATGGTGCGCGAGTCGCTCTACATCATGGAGAAGATCTGGAAGCGGGAGCCCTTCTTCTATGAAGGCCGGTTCTGGGATGCGGGCTTCCCGGAAGAAGCTCATGCCGACGATGCGGGCGATGAGCAGCACAAGCTGGCCAATTTTGCGCCCTGGAACGGCGCCCTCCCGGAAATCGCTGTGACGGGCTTCAGCCGCAACTCGCCCTCGATGCGGCTGGCCGGTGAGCGCAATTTCAAGCCGATCTCGATCTTCTCCGGGCTCGACGCGCTCAAGCAGCACTGGGAGACCTACGAAGAGGCCGCCATCAAGGCCGGCCATAGGCCGGAGCGCAAGCGTCACGCCGTCTCCCAGACCGTGTTCGTGGCCGACACCGACGCCGAGGCGAAGCGGCTCGTCATGGAAGGCCCGATCGGCTACTGCTTCAACCACTACCTCATCCCGATCTGGCGCCGGTTCGGCATGATGGATGGCTTCGCGAAGGATGCGGGGATCGATCCTGCGGACGCCGATCTCGAGTTCCTGGTCGACAACGTCTTCATGGTCGGCTCTCCCGACACCGTGGTCGACAAGATCAATACGCTATTCGAGAAGTGCGGCGGGTGGGGGACCATGCAGGTCGAATCGCACGACTACTACGACGATCCGTCGGCCTGGTTCTATTCGCTCGAATTGATCGCGAAGGAGGTGGCGCCGCGCATCAAGCTGCCGGAGAAAGCCAAGCAGCCGGCCTGACGCCGAACGCTGTCCGCGCGGCGCCGGGCTTCCCGGCGCCGGGGGATTTGCCGTCCCGACGCGATGCAATCCCGCGCAGTAGTCAACTCTGACGTTGACTGCCGCCGGGCGCGCGCCCTAATTGCCGCAGAGGGTTTTGACCAAGCGATCGCTTTGGATGGGCGGCCGCGAGGCGGGCCGGGCGAGGCTGGTTGTCGGGTTGGGAAGTCATGGGTCGCAGGCCAAAGCAGAGCGCGCAGCGGACTGGGGACGAGACCAGCAATATCTCGCGGCGCCGCAACCTGGCGCTCGCCGACGGGGGCGCCGACTACGCCGCCAAGCGCGACGAGATCATCCGCATCGCCGCCACCCTGTTCCGCGAGAACGGCTACCAGTCGACACGGCTCGTCGACGTCGCCGTGGCCGCCGGCATGGACCGAGCGTCGATATATTACTACGTCGAGAGCAAGGAAGAGCTGTTTCGCGAGATCATCGAGGGCATCCTCGATGCGAACCTCGCTGCGGCGGCGAAGATCGCGGCGAAGGCGGCCGAGCCGGTCAGCGCCCGGCTTCGCAAAATCGTCGACCTCCTCATGAGCTCGTACGAATCCAATTTCCCGCAGATGTACGTCTACATCCAGGAGCAGATGAACCAGGTCGCCAGGGAGGATACGCCCTGGGCGAAAGACGTCGTGCGCAAGACCCGGCGCTTCGAGGACCTGGTGCGCGACCTCATCGAGGAGGGTATCCGCGCCGGCGAGTTTCGCGCGGACATTTCGCCCCGCCTGGCGTCGAACGCACTCTTCGGCATGCTCAATTGGACCCATCGATGGTTCGCCCCCGGGCGGGCGCTCGGCGCGAAAGACGTCTCGACGGCGTTCTTCGCCATTTTCACCGGCGGCATGCAGGCGGTTCAGCAGGCCGCTGCGAAGCCGGCCGCGCCGCGCCGCAGGCGCCGGTCTCAGTCGCCCGAATGAGACTGGAGGCGGGCGCGCAGCGCCCGCTTGTCGATCTTAGTCGCCGACATAGGCCAGTCCTCGGGGCTCATGAAAATGATCTTCCGCGGAAGCTTGTAGTTGGCGATTCTGCCGCGGCAGTAGGCGATCAAATCGGCGGGGGTGATGGTCGCGCCCGGGCGAAGCTCGACGAACGCGATCGGCACCTCGTCGAGTCGGGTGTCGGGCTTGCCGACCACCTCAGCGAGCTTCACGTCGGGATGGGAGCAGAGAAAGGCCTCGACCTCCATCGTGGCGACGTTTTCGCCGCCGACCTTCAGCATGTCCTTAAGGCGGCCGCTGAAGACGAGGCTGCCGTTCTCGGTCATGACATATAGGTCGCCGGTTCTCAGCCAGCCGTCTGCGATGGTCGCCCGTGTCTTCTGCGGATCGCCATAGTAGCCCTCCATCAGGCAGTAGCCGCGCACGAGGATCTCGCCCATCCGGCCGGCCGGCAGGTCGGCCCCGGTGTCGGGATCGACGATCCTGACATCCACGCCCGGGACCGCCTTTCCCTGGCTACGCGATCGCGAGGCCGGGGGCTCGTCCTCTGCGCTCATGGCGAACACGCCGGCGGTCTCGGTCATGCCGCAGGCCTGCAGCACCTCGGTTTGCGGAAGCAGCCCCTGGACGCGCGCGACGAGGGTTTCCGGCGCGATGAGGAACAGTCGGCGCAGGTTCGGGAAGTCTTGCGGCCGGAACTGCGGATGGTCGATCAGCCCCTGCACGATGGCGGGAAACCACGGCCAGGCGACCGTCACCCCTCCTTGCGCCAAGAGCCTGACCGCACGGCCCGGATCGAAAAATCGATCGGCCAGCAGGGTGCCGGCGACGCCCAGGCAGCCGATGAACGGCGCGAAGGAGCCGATGTGAAAGAGCGGGCCGGCGGCCCATACCACCTCGTGGTCGCAGGTGTGCAGCCGCGTGCGGCCGCGCTCGACCGGCCCGCGGGTCAGCGCCTCGTGCGAGAGCATGCAGCCCTTGGGGTTGGCCGTGGTGCCCGAGGTGTAAAGGATGGCCGCGATGTCGCGGATGCGCACGGCGCGCCGGGCGGCTTCCACCTGTTCGACGGGCGTCGCCTGGCCCGCGGCGTCGAACGCCGCGCGTCCGACGAGGCCGTTCGCGCAGGTTCCCGAAAGCTGGACCACGTGCCGAAGCCGGGGCGCGGCGTCCAGTTGGAGCGGACCTGCGCCTTTCGACCGGCAAAGCTCCGGCAGAGCCGCGCTGAGTTCGGCGGGCAGGTTGGCGTGATCGCTCATCTCGTCGCTGGTGAGCACCGCGGCGAGGTCCGCATTGGCGATGATGTAGCGTAGCTCGCTAGACTTGTGGCGCACGTTCAGCGGGACCACGACCGCGCCAAGCAGCGCTGCGCCGAAGAAGCTGCGCAGATAGTCGAGGCCGTTCGGCAGGAAGAGGCCAACGTGGTCGCCGGCCCCGATCCCGAGCCCGGCCAGGCCGCGCGCGAACTGGAGCGCGTCTTCCAGCAGCGCCTGATAGCTGATCCGGGCTTCCGGGAAGATGGCCGCATCACGTTCAGGGTGGAGTCTGGCTGCCCTGACGAGAAGATCCCCGACGGTCGAGACTTCGGTCCAGATCGTCTCCACGCCCTGAGTCTCCCTATTCGCGCCGTCACTGGCCGCGGCGCCGTCAGCCTTCATGACTACCCGCCGCAGGCCGGAAGTCAACGCGGGCGTTGATCGAATTCCACGCGGGCGTTGACAGGCGGGTCCGGCGTATCTATCAACACTCGCGTTGACAGTCGTCGGCGGGTTCCATCGAGTCGGCGCGAACGGGCGAAACCCCGCCGCCCTGACGACCCGCCCAAGTCGGTAAGGGCCGGAGATCGCGATGAAGTTTCATCTCATGCAGACCGGTGTCGTAGGGCGCCGCTACGAGATCGAGCAGGGGATGGCGGGTCAGCGTCCCGACCTCTACCAGCGGTTTCTGGAGGAGGTGAAAGGCTACGTCCAGCTGGCCGATGAGCTGGGCTTCGCGGGCTATGCGCAGCCGGAACACCATCTCCAGATCGAAGGCTTCGAGATCAACAATCATCCCGGGATGTTCAGCCTCTTCGTCGGCATGCACTCCAAGCGGATGAAGGCCGGGATCATGGGCTACACGCTCACCACCCACAATCCGGTGCGCGTCGCCGAGGAGATCGCCACCCTCGATCATATGCTGCGGGGTCGGCTCTATGTGGGCTTCACCCGCGGCTACCACGCGCGCTGGGTGGACAGCTACGCCGCCCGTCCGGGCGTCGGGGCGACCACGCCCGACAACGCCAAGGCGCGCGACGCGCAGGACGAGCTCAATCGGGAAGTCTTCGAGGAAGGCGTGCAGGTCATCAAGAAGGCCTGGACCCACGACGTCTTCAGCCACAAGGGCAAGCACTGGGAATTTCCGCCGGATGGCGGCTCGGCCGGCCACCCGGCCTACGCAAAGTTCGGCAAGGGCCAGGACGCCGACGGGATCGTCCGGCAGATCGGCATCGCCCCGCTGTGCTACCAACGGCCCCATCCTAGTATCTACGGCGGCTTCGCCGGCAGCATGCGCACCGTCGATTTCTGGGCGAGGGAGGGGGGCAAGCCGATCGTTCTCTCCGACAACCTCGAATTCTGCGAGGCCCTCAACAGCCGCTACCTGGCATCGGCGCACGCCGCGGGCCGGGAGGTCGGCCGGGAAGATGCCTCGGCCTGGGGCGGCTTCCTGATGCTGACCAGCGACAAGACGCGCGCCGCCGAGCTGATGGCCGAGCACAAGTGGTTCTGGGACGAGTGGTTCATCCCGCACGGCCAACGGATGCCGAATGTCCTGATCGGTTCAGCGGACGAGATCGCCGACCAGATCGCTCGCGCCCGCGACCGGTTGGGCTTCAACGAGCTGTTCCTTATGTTCGGCCAGGGTCACCTCGAGCCCGAGGCCAACAAGGAAGAGCTGGAGGCGTTTATCAGCAAGGTCGCGCCGCGCTTCGCCAGCAAGGACGCGACCGGCGAGTTCGTCTGACGACAGGCCCGCGATCGCGCGGCCGCGGCCCGTCTGATCGCTACGACACGGACCGCCGGCCAAAAGGCGGCGGCGCACAAGGGAGGGAGGAGCCCATGAAGACGGGCAAGGCAGCGGTCATGGTGTCGCCCAACCGCCTGGAGATCTGGGATGTGCCGGTGCCGGAGCCGGAGCCGGGCGGCGCCCTGGTGCGGGTGGTGCTGGGCGGGGTCTGCGGCAGCGACGTGCACATCCTGTCGGGCGAGGCCGGCGAAATGCCGTTCCCGATCGTCCTCGGGCACGAGGGCGTCGGCCGCATCGAAAAGCTCGGCGCCGGAGCTGACACCGACTACGCCGGAACCCCGGTCCGTCCCGGAGACCTCGTCTGCTGGTCGCCGATCGGACAATGCCATCGCTGCTATTCGTGCACCGTCCTCGAAGAGACGCCGTGCGAGAACTCCCAGTTCTTCGAGCACGCCGAGAAGCCCAACTGGGGCAGCTACGCCGACTACGCCTGGCTACCCCATGGGCTGCCGTTCTTCCGGCTGCCGGAGCACGCGCAGCCGGAGGCGGTGGCGGCCCTGGGCTGCGCGCTGCCGACGGTCCTGCGGGGCTACGAGCGCTGCGGGCCGGTCCGCATGGGCGAGAGCGTGGTGGTTCAGGGCGTCGGTCCCGTGGGCCTGGCGGCGGTGCTGGTGGCGGCCCAGGCCGGCGCGCGAGAGATCATCGCCATCGACGCCTCGCCGGCCCGGCTCGAGGTCGCGCGGAGGCTTGGGGCGACGTCGACGGTTCCGCTGCAGCTGGGTGCGGGCGAGCGACGGCGCGCCGTCTACGAGCTCACCGGCCCGGCCGGACCCGACGTCGTCGTGGAGGCCGCCGGCGTGCTGTCGGCCTTCCCCGAGGGGGTCGACCTGGCGGGCCACCATGGCCGCTACATCATCCTGGGCCTTTGGGGGGCCATGGGAACCCAGCCCATCGAGCCTCGCGCCCTGTCGACGAAAAACATAGCGGTCGCCGGCGCGAGCTTTCCCAAGCCCAAGCACTACTACCAGGCCATGCAGCTTGCGGCGCGCCTGCAGGATCGCGTGCCCCTTGCCGATCTCGTGACCCATCGGTTCGGCGTCTCGCATGCGGCGGAGGCGCTGGAGACCATGAAGGCCGGCGCGGCCATCAAGGCCGTCATCGACCCCGCCGCGGTTTGAGGAGTGGAAGACATGGCGTCCGAAGCCGAAGCGCTCGTCCAACGACCCCGGGCGGAGCCGCCGCCGAACGTCCCGCTCGACCGGGTCGTCGAGGTGGACATGTACGCCCTGGAGGGCCTGGAGGAGGGCTTCCAGGAAGCCTGGAAGCGCGTCCAGCGGCCAGGCGCGCCGGACATGGTCTGGACCCCGTTCAACGGCGGCCACTGGATCGCGACCAGCGGCGCGGCGATCCGCGAGATCTTCTCCGACCCGGAGCGCTTCTCGAGCGAGGTGATCTTCCTGCCGAAGGAGGCGGGCGAGAAGTACCAGATGGTGCCGACGCGGATGGATCCTCCGGAGCACACCCCCTACCGCAAGGCCCTCAGCCGCGGCTTAAGCCTCGGGCACCTGAAGACGGTGCGGGCCAAGATCCATGGGATGGCCGAGCAGATGATCGCCGAGCTGGCGGCGAAGGGCGAGTGCGACTTCGCCAGGGACTATGCGCGCATCTTCCCGGTGCGCGTCTTCATGGCCCTAGCCGATCTGCCGATCGAGGACGCCGGACCTCTGGCCAAGCTGGCCAACCAGATGACGCGTCCCGACGGCGACACGCCCGAGGCCATGGCCCGTTCCCTCGACCAGGCCAACAAGGGTTTCTTCGCGTACGTCGAGCCGCTGATCGCCCAGCGTCTGGGAAGCACCGGCGACGACCTGATCACCCTAGTCGTCAACAGCGACATCAACGGCGCCACGATCGAGCACGACAAGGCGCTCGGCCTGATCTCGCTGCTTCTGCTCGGCGGGCTCGACACGGTCGTGAACCTCTTGAGCTTCATGATGATCTACCTGGCCCGGCATCCGGAGAAGGTCGCCGAGCTGCGCGAAACCCCTGACCTCGTCTCCAGGGGCGTCGAGGAGATCTTCCGGCGCTTCGCAGTGGTCGCCGACGGCCGGATGGTGGCCCGCGACATCGACTATCGCGGCGTGCAGCTCCGCAAGGGCGACATGGTCCTGCTGCCCACGCCGCTTCACGGGTTGGACGAGCGCGAGAACTCCAACGCCTGGGACCTGGACTTCCACCGTAAGGAGGGTGCCCATTCCACCTTCGGCGCCGGGCCGCATCGATGCGCCGGAGCGCAGCTGGCGCGCATGGAGGTGATCGCGACTCTCGAGGCGTGGCTGAAGCACATACCGCGGTTTCAGCTGCGACCGGGCGCGGAGCCCGTCTACCAGTCGGGCACCATCGCCTCCGTCGACCACGTCCGGCTGGTCTGGCCGACGCCCTGAGCCCGGGCGGCCCCGCGCTGCGCGGGGCGCCCTTCGCCCCGTTCTTGGCCTCAAGGTTCTCGATCTCAACGTTCACAATTCGAAGGAAAGGCTGACCGTCGTGCCGGAGCTCTCCGAGATGCAGAAGCTCAGCGAACAACGCGCCATCGAGCGCATGATGTTCGACTACTCTTACCACCTCGACATGAACCACCCCGAGGAGCTCGCTCGGCTGTTCGTCGAGGACTGCGAGGTCAGCTACGCGCCCAACTTCGGCGCGGTCGGCATGGCGGCCTACAAGCAGACCCTCGAGGGGATCGGCTCCTACTTCCAGGCGACCAGCCACCACAACTCGAACATCGTGATCGATTTTGTGAGCGAGACCGAAGCCGAGGTGCGGTCCGTGGTGCTCGCCATCCACCGCTATACCAAGGCGCGGCCGGACGGGGTGCTCTACGGCCAGTACCACGACACCGTCGTCAAGACTGCGGAGGGCTGGCGGTTCAAGCGCCGCGAACTGCGCACCACCATGACGCAGGACTATCACGTCAAGGCCTTCAATCCGATTGGCCGTGGCCAATGACTGCGGCGGCCGAGCCGGACGACGGGCTCAGGATCGAGCACGCCGGGGCGATCAGCTGGATCGTGCTTGACCGGCCGAACCAGGCCAACGCCCTCTCCGGCGCCCTGCTGGAGGCCTTCTCGGCCGCCCTTCGCCGCCTCGAGCGCGAAGGGCGGCCGGTCGTGGGGGTCCGCGCCGCCGGCCGCGGCTTCTGCTCGGGAATGGACCTTGGCCAATACGGCGGCCAGCAGGATCCTGGCGCCGACGCCGCGCGCCTGCAGGCCAACCTCGACCGGTGGTTGGCGATCTGGGACCATCCGAAGCCGGTGATCGCTGCCGTGCACGGCTATTGCGTCGGCGTGGCGGCCCAGCTCTGCGTCTTCGCCGACCTCACCCTGGTGGCGGAGGACGCCCGCATCAGCGAGCCCGCGCTGCCGATCGGCGGCGGCTTCATCGCGCCCACCTGGGTGGCGCTGGTCGGTCACAAGCGGGCGAAGGAGTTCGCCTTCCTGCCCGGCAACACCATCGACGGCCCAACTGCGGTCGAGTGGGGGTGGGCCAACCACAGCCTGCCCGCCGGCCAGCTGGTGGCGGCGGCGGAGGCGCTCGCCGAGCGAATCGCGCAGATCCCGCCCGACGTCCTGCGCAGCAAGAAGCAGGCGATCAATCGAGCCGCCGAGGCGGCGGGATTTCGCCAGGCGACGCGGGGTTTGGCCGAGACCGACGCGCTGCTGCACACGACGCCCGCCGTGCTCGCGATTCGGGAGCGGATGCGGACCGAAGGGCTCAAGGCGCTGGTGGCCGAATACGCTGGCCCCTCCTCGAGCGAGATCATTCGCCAACACGGAACGACATCATGAGCGACCTGGAATTCTATCGCGACGGCCATGTGGCGCACGTGCGGCTGAACCGGCCCAAGGCGCTGAACGCCATCACCCAGGACATGGACCAGGCGCTCTTCGAGGCCTGGCGCGAGATCAACGAGGATGGCGAGATCTGGGTCGCGGTGCTCAGCGCCGAGGGCGAACGCGCGTTCTGCGTGGGCGCGGATGTCAGCGGCGGCGCCGAGCGGCCGTCGCGCATGGCCCTGGGCGGCGGCCTGACGGGGATCGGCGGCCCACTGGTCACGCTCAGGAAACCGCTTGTCGCCGCGGTCCAGGGCTATGTGCTCGGCGGCGGTTTCGAGCTCGCCATGTGCGCCGACGTCATCGTCGCGGCCAGCAACACCCAGTTCGGCCTGCCGGAGACCAAGGTCGGGATCATCGGTGAATGCGGGGTGGTGCACCGCGCGATCCGCCAGCTGCCGCATCATGTCGCCATGGCCCTGATCCTTACGGGCGAACGGATGCCGGTCAGCGCCGCGGCCCAGTACGGCCTCGTCAACCAGGTCGTCGACTATCCGGAGCTGGCCGCTGCGGCGGCGGACTGGGCGGGCCGGATCGCCGCGGCCTCGCCGCTGGCTGTACAGGCCGCCAAGGAGGCGGCGCTCAGCCGGCTCGCCGCGCCGCTGGACGTGGCGCTCGCCAGCCGCTTCGAGAGCATCGAGGCCTATGCCGAAAGCGAGGACCGCAGGGAGGGCCGCGCGGCGTTCGCGGAGAAGCGCGCGCCGGTCTGGCGTGGCCGTTAGGAGGCCTGCGCAGCGCAGGACAAGTGAAGCCGCATGGACGACGTCGCGATTTCACCGATCGAGCAGATCATCGAGGACGCCCGCAACGGTCTGCCGTACATCCTCGTCGACGCGCCGGACCAAGAGTGCGAAGGCGAGATCGTCATTCCGGCGCAGTTCGTCACGCCGCGCGTCGTCAACTTCATGGCGACCCACGCGTGCGGTCTGATCTGTCTGGCGATGACCGGGACCCGGGCGGGTGAGCTGGGCCTCAATCCGATGACGGCGCGCGACGAGACCGGCCACGCCGCCGCCTTCACCGTTTCCATCGAGGCGCGGGAGGGGGTGACGACCGGCATCTCCGCCCATGACCGGGCCCACACGATCGCCGTCGCGGTCGATCCGACCAAGAGCCGCAGCGACATCGTCTCGCCGGGGCACGTCTTCCCGCTCGTCGCGCGCGACGGCGGGGTCCTGGTCCGGGCCGGCCACACCGAGGCGGCGGTGGACATCGCGCGGCTCGCGGGCCTCAACCCCGCCGGCGTGATCTGCGCGATCCTGAGCGACGACGGCCAGACGGCGCGCCTGCCGGAGCTCGTGGAATTCGCCCGCCGCCACCAGCTCAACATCGGCGCGATCGCCGACCTGATCGCCTATCGCAGGAGGTCGGAGACCCTGGTGGAGCGCGTCGCCGAGGCTCCCTTCACGAGCCACCACGGGGCGGGCGCGTTCAGGATCGTCGTCTACCGCAACAGCATCGATGGCGGCGAGCACGTCGCGCTGGTCCGCGGCGCCGTGCGGCCGGACGTTCCCACCTTGGTGCGCGTCCATCAGACCGACTTGACCGCGGATATACTCGGTTGGAGCCAGTCGGCGCGGGACTATGTGCCGATGGCCATCCGGATCCTCTCGGAGCACGAAGGAGCCGCGGTCGCGGTGTTCGTTCGCGATCCCAACCCGCAATCCATCTCCGAGCGCGTGGCGGGCGGGCGCCAGGCGTACTGGGAGACCCATGCCTATCGGGACTTCGGCATCGGCGCTCAGATCCTGCGCGACCTGGGCGTCGAGGACATGATCCTTCTCACGTCCAGCGCACGCAAGCTGGCCGCGTTGGAGGGGTTCGGCCTGAGGGTGGTGGATCGGCGGCCGCTCGGCCGCGCCGCCGCCCCGACCCGTCCAGTCCGTCAACACGAACGTTGACTTTCCGCGCCTGTCAACGTAAGTGTTGAGCATCGGCGCACCTGGCTCGCCGGTCGACACCGCATCGTTGAATGGATTCAACAGATGATCGAAGCTGGCGCACTTCGGCGCGCGCTGAGCCATTATCCGACGGGCGTCTGTGTCATCACCGCGGCGTCGCCCGTCGGCCCGCCGACGGCCATGGCCGTCGGGTCCTTCACCTCGGTGTCTCTCGATCCGCCCTTGGTCGGATTCTTTCCCGACAAGAGCTCGACGAGTTGGCCCAAGGTCCAGGCCGCGGGCCATTTCTGCGTGAACATCCTGTCGGCGGAGCAGGAGGCGTTGTGCCGCCGCTTCGCGGTCAAGGGCGGGGACAAGTTCGAGGGCCTGACCGTCAGGTCCGCCCGCTCCGGGGCCCCCATCCTCGACGGCGTCGTCGGATGGATCGACTGCGAGCTGCACGCTGTCCAGGAGGCGGGGGACCATTACCTCGCCCTCGGGCGGGTGCTGGAGTTTCGGATCGAGAGCCTCGCACCGCCGCTGCTTTTCTGTCAGGGCGGCTACGCTCCCGCCGTCCAGACGTTGCAGCCGACGTAACTGTGGCCGATCGCGCCGCAGCCCGCGTTGTCTGCGCCACGATGCGCGCGCAATAACCTCCCCGCGCGCAACTCCTCGCCCGAGAGCTCCGGCTCTCGGGCGAGACTTTCGCGCCCCTCGCCAAATAGCGGTGTGCCTGGCGCCTTGGCGTCGACATGGAGAGACCTCTGAAAACCTCCCTCGGGCGGCCCGTCGCCAGGTTTCAGGCTGGGCTTGCGCGGCGCTCAGGGCCGCGACGCGACACAGGCGCAGTGAAGGCGCGGTCCCTGCGGCGCTCCGGGGTCAACTTCTGCGTTGACAGGGCAATGATTTGCGTCAACATCCACGTTGATAGAATTGGCGTGAAGTCGAGGGCGCAAAGCCCCCGCGGAAAAACATAAGCCAGGGAGAGGAACAAGTGAGGGGACTCACCATTAGATTTCGCTATGCGACCCTGTTGTGCAGCACGGCCCTCGTCGCGGCTGTCTCAACCCCGGCGCTGGCGCAGAACGCCGACGCGCCGACGCCGCCAGCGGCGCAAAACCAATCCGGCGCGCAGCTGCAGGAGATCATCGTCACCGCGCAACGACGCGGCGAAGCCCTGTCCAAGGTGCCCGTGGCGGTGTCGGCGTTCGGCGGCGATGTGCTGCGGCAACGCGTAGTCACCCGCGAACAGGACCTGTCGTCGCTGGTCCCCGGGCTGATCGTGAAAAACGGCCAAAACTCCAACCAGCTCAGTTTCACGATGCGGGGCCAGACCCTCGACCCATTTTCCGGGACCAGCCCGGCGGTCCTGACCTACATCAATGAGGCGCCGTTCATCGGCGGCAACACCTCCACATCGATATTTGACCTTTCATCGCTGCAGGTCCTGAAGGGCCCGCAAGGCACCCTGTTCGGCCGCAACGCCACGGGCGGCGCGGTCCTCTATGAGACGACCAAGCCCGGCGACGAGTTTGGCGGCTACATCACCCTGCGCGGCGGGCAGCGGGCCATGTTCCAGGCCCAGGGCGCGGTCGACATCCCGATCGTCAAGGACAGGCTGCTCGTTCGCCTAGCCGGTGACTATACGCGGTCGGACGGATACATAAAGAACGTGAACACCGGCAGTACGTTGGGCGATACCAACGCGAAGTCCGGCCGCATCACGATCGTGGCGCGCCCCACCGACAACCTCGAGAACATCCTCGTCGGCCAATACAGCAAATTCGGCGGTACGGAAGGCTCCGGCGGCCTCTTCTCGTATCACTCCTGTGGGGAGACCAACAACGGGTTCGCGCTCACGACGACGATGGACTGTGTCTACGGGTCAAACAGCCCCTTCGCCCCGACGCTTGGGAACGGCCCCCCGGGACCGGGAACCTGGCCCGGCGCGACCGCCGGCTATCTGGCCTGGCAGCAGCAGAACCCCTACAAGGTGTGGCTGTCCTACGACCTTCCGCACTCGGCGCATTCGTCGTTCATCACCAACACCACCAAGTTGGATCTGCCGTCCAATCTGACGGTGAAGAACATCTTCAGCTGGGGCGACTCGTTCGCGCGCACGCCCGGCATCCTGACCGGATCGCCATTCGGCGCGATCGACCTGTTCAATTTCACCGGTCTCGGGAACGGGCCGCCGGGAGGCGAGACTTTCGACACCCGGCGATGGTCTGACGAGCTTCAGCTGCAGGGTAAGGCGCTGGACGACAGGCTGCAGTTCATCGCCGGTCTGTTCTACGACCACAAGCGTCAGACCGACTACATCCCGGTCGTCGTGGGGCCGGAGCTGTTCCCGACGCCGCTTGCGGATATCGCCTATTTCTACACCGACAGGGACACATCGCGGGCCGTCTTCGGCCAGGCGAGCTACAAGGTGACCGACGCTTTGACCGTGACGCTCGGCGGGCGCTACACCTGGGAAAGCCTTAAGCTTAATCAGAATCCCGGGTCCCTGTTCACCCTTCCCGGTATGCCGCCAGCGCCGCGGCAGTCGAAGAAACTCAGCGCGCCCAGTTGGACCTTCAATGTCAGCTATCAGCTGAACCCGGATTCGATGGTCTACTTCGCGCAGCGTGGAAGTTTCCGATCCGGAAACTTCAATGGGCCCGTGGTCCCGTACAACGATCTGAACTTCTTCAAGAACGAGTATGCGAAAGACGTCGAGCTGGGCTACAAGTTCAGTGGAAGGCTAGCTGGCGTGCCGACGCACTTCAACGTTGCGGTCTATCAGCAGAACGTCAAGAACGCCCAACACGCGGTCTACGCTCTCGTTGCCGGAAATCCGGCCGGATTCACCGTCAATGTGCCGAAGAAACGGGTGAGGGGTGTGGAGGTCGACGGGGACCTGCATCCGACCGGATGGCTCAAGGTCGGAATATCCGGGGCCTACACAGAAGGCAAGTACACCGACAATATTGTCGATCTGTCGCAGCAGACCGGTATTGCCGGCTACAAGGTCCCGTTCGACTCCTATCCCGACACCCCGAAGTGGGCGGGCTCGGTCTATGCGGACGTGACGCTGCCGACGCCGGCAGACCTGGGCGAGGTGGTGCTTCATGGCGACCTGTTCGGCCAGTCGAGCTCCTACTTCTCGAGCAACGCCGGAACGATCACGCCGCGCACGCACCTGTCGGGGTACGCCGTCGCCAATTTGCGTGTGAGCTGGAACGAGGTCATGCGCAGCAGGGCGTCGGTGGCCGTCTACGTGCGGAACCTGTTCGACAAGGTCTACTACCAGTCGGGCTATGTGGAGGGCGCGAGCGGCGGTTTCAACACGGCCCTCTGGGGAGAGCCGAGGACCGTCGGGGTCGAACTGTCCTCCAAATTCTGAGTCGCCAATGTCTCTCCGGCTAGAAACTGCTCGTCGGGACCGCCGGCCCTGCCTTCGACGCCCTCAAACCATTGGTCGAGGTCGCCGATGCAGGGCCCATCTTCCTTCTGCCAGGAATAGAAGTTCCGCGGCTTGCCGGTCTCTTCTGGCCGCGAAGGACGACAGGTCGCCTTCTGCATGTCGTAAGTCCACGAAGGCGACCGCCGATCCCGCAGCGTTTCGATGGCGACCGACCCGACAGCCCTCAGCGTCGCCGGCCGCAACAGCGCGCCCGTGCCGATCCCTGAGCGTTGGGTGAGCGGCATCCTGGCGGCCGAGGTCTTCCCTTCGATCAGACGATCTCGACCGCCATCTACGAATCGAAGTGGTGGGATGGCGACGGCGCTGCCAGCGAAGCCTAGCTCGGCTCAGACCTGTCGAGGGCCGCGACAGGCGTGAACATCCGCGGAACATCGTCCGGGACTATTCCGGGACTTCCAGGCAGAAGCGTCCCGAACCCCTCCGGTTTGTTCCGTTTCGGAGAAGTGGCCGCCGAGGGTGAAACCGCCGCTATCCGCCTAAATCGCTAAGGAAATCAACGGATGGTCGACATTCCCGTGGCGGCCCGGGAGGGACTCGAACCCCCGACCTTGGCTTTAGGAAAGCCCTGCTCTATCCGGCTGAGCTACCGGGCCACGTGGATGAAATCGAAGCTTCAGGCGTTCAGGTCTGGCCCCTTGGCCTGGGGCGGCGATTTCGCCGGCACGGATGCCACGGCGCGGGCTCCTCAGCAAGCTTTGCAACGCCGGCCCGTCCTGCGGGGTGAAAAGAGAATTTCGCAGTGCAGCAAATGCTGCGTCGCAGCATTATATCGCTTGGCCGCGCAGTGCGGCGGTGAGGGGATACGGACATGCCGGGACTTGGTGAAACGACGGCCGGGCTTGCGCAGATCCGCAAGGCGCGCACGCAGCAGCTGGACGCCGGCGGCGACGCCGGCCTGACTGAGGTTCGCGGCTTCGGCGCCAACCCGGGCGGCCTGCGGATGTTGGCCTACCTGCCCGACGGCCTGGCCCGCAAGTCGGCCTTGGTGGTCGTGCTGCACGGCTGCACCCAGCGCGCCGGTGCGCATGCGCGCGCCGCTGGCTGGCTGGCCCTCGCCGACCGGCTGGACTTCGCCCTGCTCGCGCCCGAGCAGACCAGCCAGAACAACCCCAACCGCTGCTTCAACTGGTTCGAGCCGGGCGACATCGCCCGCGGCGCGGGGGAGGCGGCCTCCATTCACGCGATGATCCAGCACATGCTGCGCACCCATCGCCTCGACGCCGACCGGGTGTTCATCACCGGGCTCTCGGCCGGGGGCGCGATGACCTCGGTCCTGCTGGCCGTCTATCCGGAGACCTTCGCCGCCGGCGCGGTGGTGGCGGGGCTGCCGTTCGGCGTCGCCGGCAACGTGCAGGAGGCCTTGGTCGCGATGCGCGGCGGCGCGCGCCGCAGCCGCCGGGAACTGGGCGCCCTGGTCGCCCGGGCCGCGCCGACGCCGAGGCGCCGGCCGCGCCTGGCGATCTGGCATGGGCAGGCCGACGGCGTCGTCGCCAGCGCCAACGCCGAGGCGCTCGCGAGCCAATGGGCCGCCGTCCACGGGCTCGCCGAGCAGCCGGACGAGGTCGTCGCCCGCGGCGGCTGGAGCCGCTCGGTGTGGCGCGCCGCGAACGGCGAGGCGGCGATCGAGGCCAATCTGCTCGCGGGCCTGGGCCACGGAACGCCGCTCGCCGCCGGCGGCGACGATCCGATCGGCGAGGTGGCGCTCTTCATGCTGGAGGCCGGCGTTTCCTCGTCGCTGGAGATCGCCCGCTTCTGGGGCCTCGAGCCGCCCGAACCCGCCGCCAAGGCCGAGGCCTGCCTGCCAGCGGAGGCCGAGCCCGCCGCCCCGCCGGCCGAGGTCCCGGAGGTCGTGGCGGCGTTCAGCCCGCCGCGATGCGAGCCGCCGAGGGTCAAGGCCGGCGGCCGCCTCGGCGAGAGCATCATGGCCTTGGTCTCTCCCCACGTGTCCGGCAACATCCGCAAGCTGATCGCCAAGGCGCTCGCCTCGGCGGGCCTGATGAGCTGAGGCTCGAATCGCGGCGGCCGGACGATCGCGGTTTGGCGGACGTCGCCGCCCGGGTTAGGTAGGCGCATGAAGACCAGCTTCGCCTTGGCAGGCTTCCCCGCCGGCGACCGGGAGTCCTGATGCGCGGGCCACGGCTGCTCAGCCATCTCTATGTGCAGGTGCTGCTCGCGATGGCGCTGGGCGTGCTGGTCGGCGCGCTGTGGCCGCATCTCGGCGCGGCGCTGAAGCCGCTGGGCGACGGCTTCGTTAAGCTGATCAAGATGGCGGTGGCCCCGGTGATCTTCTGCACGGTGGCCGGCGGCATCGCGCATATGCGCGACATGAAGGCCTTCGGCCGGCTGGGCCTGCGCACCCTGGTCTATTTCGAGCTCATCTCGACCCTGGCCCTGGGGCTCGGGTTGGTGGTCGGCGAGCTGGCGCATCCGGGGCGCGGCTTCAACATCGATCCGCGCACCCTCGATCCCTCGGTCGGCGCCGGCTATCTGGCCAAGGCGGCGCATGGGCAGACCCTGGCCGAGCACCTGCTGAACCTGATCCCCGACAGCTTCGTCGGCGCCTTTGCCGGGGGCGACCTGTTGCAGGTGCTGGTGATCGCCATCCTCACCGGCTTCGCCTGCACCCGGCTGGGCGAGTTCGGCGAGCGGGCCGCAGGGGTGCTGGAGCAGGTCGGCAAGCTGTTCTTCGGGATCATCGGGGTGATCGTGAAGCTGGCGCCCATCGGCGCCTTCGGGGCCATGGCCTTCACGGTCGGCAAGTACGGGGTCTCGGCCCTGGTCAACCTCGGCGCGCTGATCGGGACCTTCTATGGCGCGTCGCTGCTGTTCGTCCTGCTGGTGCTGGGGACGATCGCCGCGGCCGCCGGCTTCTCGATCCTCAAGTTCCTGGCCTATATCCGCGAGGAGCTGCTGATCGTGCTCGGCACCTCGTCGTCGGAATCGGCGCTGCCGCAGCTCATGCTGAAGCTCGAGCGGCTGGGGGCCGGCAAGCCGACCGTCGGCCTGGTGGTGCCGACCGGCTACAGCTTCAACCTCGACGGCACCAACATCTACATGACCCTGGCCACCCTCTTCCTGGCCCAGGCGACCAACACGCCGCTGAGCCTCGGTCAGGAGTTGAGCCTGCTGGGCGTGGCCATGCTGACCTCGAAGGGCGCCAGCGGGGTGACCGGGGCCGGGTTCATCACGCTGGCCGCCACCCTGGCGGTGATCCCCGACCTGCCGATCGCAGCCCTGGCCCTGCTGGTCGGCGTCGACCGGTTCATGAGCGAGTGCCGGGCGCTGACCAACTTCGTCGGCAATGGAGTTGGGACCCTGGTGCTGGCGCGCTGGGAGGGCGACCTCGACCGCGCCCGGCTGAAGGCCGAACTCGACCGCGGCCCGGACTCCGCCGAGACCCTGGAGTTGGCCGCCGCCGAGGCCGGCGCAGCACCCGGCTGACGCGGGCGCCCGGAGCGGTGGCCTCAGAGGAGGCCCAGCGCCTTGAAGCTGGCGACGCCGTCGCGGCCGACCACCAGATGGTCGTGGACGGCGATCCTCAGCGTTCGGCTGGCCTCGACGATCTGGCGGGTGATGTCGACGTCGGCGGTGGACGGGGTCGGATCGCCGGACGGGTGGTTGTGCACCAGGATCAGGGCGCTGGCCGACAGCTCCAGCGCGCGGCGCACGACCTCACGCGGATAGACGGGCGCATGATCCACGGTCCCGTGGCCCATCACCTCGTCTGCAACCAACGCATTCTTCTTGTCGAGGAAGATGACGCGGACCTGCTCGCGCGGCTCATGCGCCAGGGCGGTCTTCACATAGGCCAGCAGCGCCGACCACGATGAGATCACCGGGCGTCGGGCGACCTCTTCGCGCGAGGCCCTGAGCGCGAGCTCCTGCACCAGCTTGAGGTCGAGGGCGACCGCCTCGCCCACCCCGCGGACCGACTTCAACGCCTCGACGTCGGCGCCCAGCACCGCGCCCAGCGAGCCGAAGCGGGCGATCAGCTGCTTGGCCAGCGGCTTGACGTCGCCGCGCGGGATCGAGCGGAACAGGACGAGCTCGAGCGCCTCATAGTCCGGCAGGGCGGCCACCCCGCCCGCGCACGCCCGCTCGCGCAGCCGCTCGCGATGGCCCGCGTAGTGCGGCCGGGGCGCGGGCGCAGGCTTCGCCGCCCAGAGGTCCGGCTGGGGCGAGGCGTCCTGCAGGGCGGGGCGGCGGTCCATGGCGGAGCAATGTTCCGCATTTGTTCGCTAAACGCAAGCCCGGCGATTGTGACGGCGTGCGCTCGCGCCTGAGCGGGCCTTCGGTTCAGGCGCACTGCACCGGCGGCTGGAACAGGCCGGCCGGCGAGAGGGTGAAGATCTCCACGCCGGTCTCCGTCACCCCGATCGAATGCTCGCACTGGGCGGACAGCGACTTGTCGCGGGTGACCGCCGTCCAGCCGTCGGCCAGCAGTTTCACCGGATGTTTGCCGAGGTTCACCATCGGCTCGATGGTGAAGAACATCCCCGGCTTCAGTTCGTCGCCCGTGCCGGGCTGGCCGAAGTGCAGGATGTTGGGGGCGTCGTGGAACACCCGGCCCAGGCCATGGCCGCAGAAGTCGCGGACGACCGAGCAGCGCATGCTTTCGACGTAGGTCTGGATGGCGTGGCCGATGTCGCCGGTGCGGGCGCCCGGCTTCACCGCCGCCAGCCCGCGCTGCAGGCCCTCGTAGGTGACCTCGATCAGCCGCTTGGCGCGCGGGGCGATCTCGCCGACGCCGAACATGCGCGAGCTGTCGCCGTACCAGCCGTCCACCACCACCGTGTGGTCGACGTTGACGATGTCGCCCTCGCGCAGGGTGCGGTCGCCGGGGATGCCGTGGCAGACCACATGGTTGGGGCTGATGCAGAGGGTCTTGGTGTAGCCGCGATAGCCCAGGCAGGCGGGGAGGCCGCCGTGGTCGAGGGTGTATTCGCGGGCCAGCTTGTCGAGATCGTCGGTGAGCACGCCCGGCACGACGTAGGGGACCAGCATGTCGAGGCACTCGGCCACCAGCCGGCCGGCCTTGCGCATGCCCTCGAAATCCTCAGCCGTGTGCAGCTTGATCTGGCCGGTGCGGTAGTCGGTGTCGGCGTCGTCGTGCATCGGTCAGGGCTCCGCGAACCGGGCGCCGGTTCGCCATATGAATGTGCCTATGTCGCAATCTTGTCGCCGAAGTTCAACGGGGCGCGGCGCGGCGTCGGGGCGAACCATCAGATCCGGCGGCCGAGGACCACCCGCTGCGGGCTCATCTCGCAGCCGTAGGCCAGCACTTCGACGCCTTCGTCACGCACCCGGTCCAGCGTTGAGGCAAAGGCGGGGTCCAGGTCGCCGGCGACGGCGAAGCGGTCGCAGTCGGCCCGCTGCACGACGAACAGCACGACCGCCCGGTCGCCCAGCCGCGCCACCTCGGCCAGTTCGGCCATGTGCCGCGCCCCGCGGGCCGAGACGCAGTCGGGCCACTCCGCCAGGCCGCCGCCGCGGTGCAGGGTCACGCCCTTGACCTCGACCCAGGCCGCCGGCCGGCCCGGCGCCTCCAGCTTGAAGTCCACCCGGCTGGCCGCGCCGTAGCGCACCTCGCGCCGGTGTTGCGCATAGCCGGCGAGCTCCGGGATGGCGTCGGCCGCCAGCGCCTCGGCGACCAGGCGGTTGGGATGCAGGGTGTTGACGCCGACCAGGGCGCCGGCGTCGGTCTCCACCAGCTCCAGGGTGTAGGCGAGCTTGCGCTTGGGATCGGCGGACTTCGAGACCCAGCAGGTCAGGCCGGGCCGGTTCAGCCCCAGCATGGCGCCCGGGTTGGGGCAGTGGACGGTGATCGCCGTCCCGTCCTCCAGCACCACGTCGGCGAAGAAGCGCTTGTAGCGCTGCGCCAGCCGGGCGCGCGTCAGCGGTTGCGGGAAGTCCATGTATGGCTTTAGTCCCTAGGGGCGCAGCTTGGATCTAGGCGAGGGACCGGCGGATGGCGAGTGGACAGGCGGAGCGGGTGACCGCGGCGGTTCTGATCATCGGCGACGAGATCCTCTCCGGCCGGACCCAGGACACCAATCTGCGCGACATCGCCCGCTATCTCGGCGTCCACGGGGTGGAGGTGGCCGAGGTGCGGATCGTCCCGGACGTGGTCGAGGAGATCGCCGGGGCGCTGAACGCCCTGCGCGACCGCTACGACTATGTGATCACCACCGGCGGGATCGGCCCGACCCACGACGACATCACCGCCGACGCGGTGGCCATGGCGTTCGGCGCGCCGCTCCACGAGCATCCCGAGATCCTGGAGATCATGCACGGCAAGTGGGGGGGCGAGCTGACGCCGGCCCGGCGACGCATGGCGCGGGTGCCGGAGGGCGGTGGCCTGGTCAGGAACCCGGTGCAAGGGCCGCCCGGCTTCACCATCGGCAACGTCTTCGTCCTGGCCGGCGTGCCGGGGATCATGCGCGGCATGCTGGAGGACGTCGGCCACCGGCTGAAGGGCGGGGCGGTGACGCTCTCGCGCACCGTCCGCGTGCAGGGGTCCGGCGAGGGCGTGATCGCCGCGCCGCTGGAGGCGGTCGCCAAGGCGCATCCGGCGATGTCGCTCGGCAGCTATCCCTTCTTCGGGCCGGAAGGCTACGGCTCGAACCTGGTGCTGCGCGGCCGCGACCCCGACGAATTGTCGTCCACCGTCGAGGAACTGATCGGCGCGCTGAAGGCGGCGGGTGTCGAGGACGTCACCGAGGTCGAGGGCTGACGCCGAAGGGGAGGGCCGACGCAGCGTCGGCCCCGCGTCATCGCTGGGCCGACAGCAGCGGCGTGGCGCTGTTGCACCGCTTGTAGTTGTGGGCCTTGCAGGCCGCCTCCCGCACCTCCCATTGCCAGTGTCTCCACTGGTAGGCCACCATCTGGCTGTCGTGCTCCGCCAGCTTGGCCTTGTAGTCGGCTTCGGCCGCCTCGCTGGCAGCGAGCTTCTGGGCGTACTCGGCCTGGGCCTTGGCCTGCTCGGCGTCCGCAGCCGCCATCAGCGCCTGGTTGCGAGCCTCAATCTCGGCGTTTTTCTTCAGAACCGCCAGGTTGAGGTCGCGGCTAGCCGGGTCCTGAACCGCCGCCTTCGCGGCCCGGTGGGCGCGGTGGGCGGCGAGCGACGCGGCGGGAACTGCCGCTACCGAGGCGGCGATCAAACCGGCGAGAAATACCCGTTGGACAGCGACACGCATCGAACCCTCCTGAAATGTGAACAGAGAGTTAATGCAGCTGTGCGTTGCAAGCGTGACAGAAACGGGCAGTGCGCGTCTAAACCGCTCGAAGCGCCTCATATTCGGCCGGGGCGCCGCAGAAAATGACAGCTTCCGGCGCAATCAGCCGCCAGCCGATGCGGCCGCCCCGCGCGATCAGGTGGTTGTAGAGCGGCGCGACATAGAGTTCGGGCGCCTGCGGTCGCGCACGCTCGGCGGCCAGCGCCTGCCGAAAGTCCTCGGCCCGGGCAAAATGGTAGAGGCCGGTGCAGCAGAGATCGGAGATCGGCTTTTTCTCCGCGGTCTCCAGCGCCCAGGGCTCAGCAGCCGGCGCCGGCCGCACGTAGGACCAGTTTGCGCCCGAGCCCCGGAACACCTCCAGCCAGCCGTCGGCGCCGGCCAGCGGCTCGCCGGGGAAGGCGAAGCCCGGCCGGAAGGTGTCGATGTTGAAGATGGTCAACGGCCCCGCCCAGCCGGTGGCGTCCAGCCCGCGCTCCACCGTCTCGGCCTGGCCGGCGGTGACCGACTGGAGGGTGACGACCTCGAAGGCGGCGACGCCCAGGGCCCGGGCCTCGCTGCGGACGAAGGCCTCGGCCTCGGCCGCGGCGATGAACAGGAAGGGGGTGGTGGCGAAGGCGGCCTCGAAGCTGGCGACCGCATGGGCGAAGACGCTGCGCCCGGACAGCTGCAGCATGTACTTCGGCCGGTCGTAGCCGGCGTCGTAGAAGCGCTGCGAGCGCCCGGCCATGGGAATTATGATCATCGGTCGAGCTCGCACCAGAGCCGCAGGGCATTGGCGACGAAGGCCTGCTGGCGCTCGGGACGTTCGGCGTGCAGCGGCAGCATCGAGAGGAAGAGGCTGACGGTCACCGCCCGCACCGGCTCGGAAAGGCCGCCGACGCCGTCGACCACCAGGTCGCCGAGCGCCTCGGCCAACCATGGCTGGCAGGGGGCCGGATCGAAGGCCAGGTCGAAGGCGCGGCCGTCGCGGGTCGCCCGGCTGCGCCCGGCGATGATCTGGTCGTAGCGGCCGACGATCGAGTGGCCGAGCTTGGCCAGGTCGTAGCGCAGGTCGCCATAGAGGCTGGGCGTGCGGTCCACGGCGCCGCGCGGGTCGATGGCTTTGATGCGCCGGTTGCGGCTGTCGTAGAGGATGTTGGAGAAGCAGAGGTCGCCGTGCATGGCGCAGGCGGCCCGGCCGCTGCCCAGGTCCATCGCCGGGACCAGCCGCTCGGCGATCTGCAACAGGGACGGACAGGGCCGGCCGGCATAGCTCAACGGCTCGGTGATCCGCACCTCGCCGTCGCGGGCGAAGGCCTCCAGCCGGGCGAGGGTCTTGTCGACCGCCAGCGTCCGCAGCGCCAGGTCGCCGGAGCTGTCGCCGCGGGTCGCCGCCAGCGCCCGCAGGAAGTCCTCGCAGGACTGCAGGATCCGCAGCCAGGGCTTGCGGCCGACGGCCCCGTAGACGAACAGCTCGGAGAGCACCGGCAGGAACTCGTACTCGGTCTCATAGAAGGTGCGGCCCTGCTCCAGCCCGAAGCCCAGCAGGCGGGCGCAATAGATCTGCACGCCGGGCGGGGCGGCCTGCAGCCAGTGGGCCTCGGCGCGCATCTTGGCGGCGTCGTCGCTGGACTTGCGCGCGGTCAGGCCGTCGATGCGCACGGTGTTGAAGGCCCGCGCGGTGGTGACCGCCAGGCGCGACTGGAAGAAGGTCGTCAGGTGGCCGAAGTCGAGCCAGTCGTCGGCCGCCACCGCGGTGACCGGCCGGCCGGCCAGATAGTGGTTCACGCCGCCGATGAAGTCGCCGCGCTGGCGGGTCAGCGCCCGCAGCAGGTCCAGCCCCGACGCGAAGGCGAAATAGCCCGCGGCGATCGGCCAGCCCTCGTGCCCGTCCTCGCCGGCGGCGGTGTTGACCAGCGAGGCGATGCGGCCGTCGCCGGCCAGCTCGATCTCGGCCCAGGCGTATTCCGTCGAGCGGGGTCCGGCGACGATCACGTCCTGGAGGTCGAGCGGCGGGCTCTTGATCAGCGTATCGCCGTGCAGCAGGTGGACCGGGACATCGCCGGCGCCGATGGCGTTCAGCGCATAGACCACCGCCTCGCCGAGCTTCAGGCCCTCGGGCGCGAGGACGATCTCGACGCTCAGCGCGGCCAGCCGGGCGGCGTCGGCCTCTGGGACCGCGAAGGCTTCGGGCAGCACCAGATGCACCGGGCCGGCGCCCTCGAGCGTCTGCAGTTGAAGTTCGTAGAGCCGTTGCACGCCCACCGGCAGGAAGGCCGGCGGCAAAGGGCCGAACTCGGCGGCCAGCTCCTGGCCGACCAGGGCGCCCGACATGATCAGCCGGACGGTCATGCTTCCTTGGCGAGCAGCGCCCGGATCTGCTCATGATCCAGCGCCAGGAATTCGCTCGGCCGCACCGCCTTGTCGTCGACGTAGAAGCCCTCGTCGCCGCACCACGGCTTGCCGACGTGGATCTCGTCGTAGGGGACCTGATGGCGGGCCAGCCATTCGAGGATCACCGGCATTGTATTGGCGTTGATCTTGCCGATCTGGCCCTCGAAGGTGCGCATGTTGCGCGCCGAGCAGATGACGATCGCGAAGCCCTGGGCGTGGTAGCTGCGCAGCTTCTCCACGACCGCCACATTCGGCCGACGCTCGGCGTAGTCCACCGACGCATCGTCGTGGGTCAGGGTGCCGTCGAGGTCGAAGACCAGCCGCTTCATCGGCGCGAGGCTAGGGCGATTCTGGCGGGGTCCGGGATGAGGCGACGTCGCGCTCAGGACGCCGCCATCAGCTGCTCTCTCGGCGAGGTTAGCGCCTGGCGTCCTCCAGCCCAGCACCCGGGTCCTGGGGGCGGCCGAGAGGCGGTTGGCCAACAGGCAGCCGGGATCCAAGCCGAGTGTCCGACAGATGGATGGCCGATCCAAACCTGCTGCGCCAGGCGGCTGATTCAGCTTGGGTTCCGGCGGTCGCCGGGATGAGCGGAATGCTTGTCCTTACCCCGTGAAGACCACCGTCTTCGAGCCGTTCAGCAGCACCCGGTCCTCCAGCACGCCGCGGACCGCGCGGGCCAGCACCCGGCGTTCGATGTCGCGGCCCTTGCGGACCAGGTCTTTCGGCGCATCGCGATGGCTGATGCGCTCGACGTCCTGTTCGATGATCGGGCCCTCGTCGAGGTCGGCGGTGACGAAGTGGGCGGTGGCGCCGATCAGCTTCACACCGCGGGCGTGGGCCTGGTGGTAGGGGCGGGCGCCCTTGAAGCCCGGCAGGAAGGAGTGGTGGATGTTGATGCAGCGGCCCGCCAGCTTCTCGGTCAGGTCGTTCGACAGCACCTGCATGTAGCGGGCGAGCACCACCAGCTCGGTGCGGGTCTCCTGGATCAGGCTCCAGAGCTCGGCCTCCTGCTGCGGCTTGGTTTCCGCCGTCACCGGCAGATGCCGGAAGGCGATGCCCTTCAGGTCGGTGTGCGGATAGGTGGAGGCCGGATGGTTGGACACCACCGCGGTGATGTCCATCGGCAGCTCACCCTGGCGCCAACGCCAGATCAGGTCGGCCAGGCAATGGTCCTGCTGCGAGGCCAGGATCATCACCCGCCGGCGCTCCTTGCGGTCGCGTAGCCGCCAGTCCATCGCGTAGCGGTCAGCCACCGCGGCGACGGCCCCGCGCAGGGCGGCGGGATCGCTCGCGCCCAGATCGAACACGACGCGCATGAAGAACCGGCCGGTCTCCTCGTCGTCATATTGCATGGCGTCGAGGATATTGGCGCCCAGCTCGAACAGGGTGGTGGCGACACGGGCGACAATCCCGGGCTGATCGGGGCAGGAGAGGGTGAGGATCATGTGACGGCTTCTGCCTCAAACCGACCTCGAAACACAATCACATGCAGGATCTGAAACTACGCCGGAGCGGCATCTCCGCCATTTGGCGCAACGAAAGCTTGCCGCTGAGCCGCGAGGCCAATATGCGCTCTCCGGTAGAGATCGATGGAGCGGGCGTGAAGCACATCCTTGAGGAACTGGAACGGCGCCGGGTCGAGGCCCGGCTGGGCGGCGGCGAGCGCAGGATCGCCAGCCAGCACAAGAAGGGCAAGCTGACGGCCCGCGAGCGGATCGACCTGCTGCTCGACGAAGGCTCGTTCGAGGAGTTCGACATGTTCGTCGAACCTCGGACCAACGACTTCGACACCGGCGAGCAGAAGATCCCCGGCGACGGCGTCGTCACCGGCTGGGGCCGGATCAATGGCCGGCTGGTGTTCGTCTTCTCGAAGGATTTCACGGTGTTCGGCGGTTCGCTGTCGCACGCCCACGCCCAGAAGATCCTCAAGGTGCAGCGCCAGGCCATGAAGGTCGGCGCCCCGATCATCGGCCTGTTCGACGCCGGCGGCGCGCGGATCCAGGAAGGCGTCGAGAGCCTGGCCGGCTACGCCGACATCTTCCTCGAGAACACCCTGGCCTCCGGCGTCATTCCGCAGATCAGCGTCATCATGGGCCCGTGCGCCGGCGGCGACGTCTATTCGCCGGCGATCACCGACTTCATCTTCATGGTGAAGGACACGAGCTACATGTACGTGACCGGCCCCGACGTGGTGAAGACGGTCACCCACGAGGATGTCACCCACGAGGATCTCGGCGGCTACCGGGTCCATGCGATCAAGTCCGGGGTCGTCGACGGCGCCTTCGAGAACGACGTGGAGGCGCTGACCCAGGTTCGCCGGCTGATCGACTTCCTGCCGCTGTCGAACCGCGAGAAGCCGCCGCTCCGCGAGAGCTACGACGATCCCAACCGCGACGAGGCGTCGCTCGACACCCTGGTGCCGGCGAACCCGAACAAGCCTTACGACATGAAGGAGCTGATCCTGAAGGTCGTCGATGAGGCGGACTTCTTCGAAATCGGCGCCGATTTCGCCAAGAACATCATCTGCGGTTTCGCCCGCATGGACGGCCAGCCGGTCGGCATCGTCGCCAACCAGCCGCAGGTGCTGGCCGGCGTGCTCGACATCGACGCCAGCCGCAAGGCGGCGCGCTTCGTGCGCTTCTGCGACGCCTTCGAGATCCCGGTCATCACCTTCGTCGACGTCCCCGGCTTCATGCCGGGCACCCGCCAGGAGCAGGGCGCCCTGATCCGCCACGGCGCCAAGCTGTTGTTCGCCTTCGCCGAAGCCACCGTGCCGAAGATCACCCTGATCACCCGCAAGGCCTACGGCGGCGCCTATGACGTGATGAGCTCCAAGCACATCCGCGGCGACATAAACTACGCCTGGCCGACCGCGGAAATCGCGGTCATGGGCGCGAAGGGCGCGGTGGAGATCATCTTCCGGGCCGAGACCGGCGATCCCGAGGCGATCGCCGCGCGTGAAGCCGAGTACAAGGAGCGGTTCGCCAACCCGTTCGTGGCCGCCTCGCGCGGCTATATCGACGACGTGATCATGCCGCATGGCACGCGCCGTCGCCTCGTCCGGGCGCTGAAGAACCTCAAGGGCAAGCAGCTGACCAACCCTTGGAAGAAGCACGACAACATCCCGCTCTGACGGCCGGGCGGCGCCTGTCCTCGACGAGGATGGGCGCCGCTCGCCAAGGCGGGCTTCGCACAACTCATTTCACGGCAAGGACGTCGGGCTTAAGCCATGTTCTCCAAGATCCTGATCGCCAACCGCGGGGAAATCGCGGTCCGCATCATCAAGACCTGCCGCAAGCTCGGCATTAAGACCGTCGTCGTCTATTCCGAGGCGGACGCCGACTCGATGGCGGTCGAGATGGCCGACGAGACGGTCTTCATCGGCCCGGCGCCCGCCGCCGAAAGCTACTTGGTCGCCGACAAGATCGTCGCGGCCTGCCGCGAGACCGGGGCCGAAGCGGTGCACCCGGGCTTCGGCTTCCTTTCCGAGAACGCCGGCTTCGCCGAACGGCTGGCCAAGGAAGGCATCGTCTTCATCGGTCCCAATCCCCATGCCATCCGGGCGATGGGCGACAAGATCGAGTCCAAGAAGTTCGCCGCCAAGGCCGGGGTCTCGACCGTCCCGGGTCACGTCGGCGAGATCGAGGACACCGCCCACGCCCTGAAGATCTCCGAGGACATCGGCTATCCGGTGATGATCAAGGCCTCGGCCGGCGGCGGCGGCAAGGGCATCCGCGTCGCCTGGACCCAGCAGGACGTCGAGGAAGGCTTCCCGGCCGTACGCGCCGAGGCCAAGGCCAGCTTCGGCGACGACCGCATCTTCATCGAGAAGTTCATCGTCAGCCCGCGGCATATCGAGATCCAGGTGCTCGGCGACCAGCACGGCAACGTCGTCTACCTGTTCGAGCGCGAGTGCTCGATCCAGCGCCGCAACCAGAAGGTCATCGAAGAAGCGCCGAGCCCGCTGCTCGACGAGGCGACCCGCCAGGCGATGGGCGATCAGGCGGTGGCCCTGGCCAAGGCGGTCGGCTACGACAGCGCCGGCACCGTCGAGTTCGTCGCCGGCCAGGACAAGAGCTTCTTTTTCCTGGAGATGAACACCCGCCTGCAGGTGGAGCACCCGGTCAGCGAGCTGATCACCGGCGTCGACCTGGTCGAGCAGATGATCCGCTCGGCGGCCGGCGAGAAGATGTCGTTCGGCCAGGGCGACCTGAAGATCAACGGCTGGTCGATCGAAAGCCGGATCTACGCCGAAGACCCCTATCGCGGCTTTCTGCCCTCCATCGGCCGGCTGGTGCGCTACGACCCGCCGCCGGAAGGCGAGGTCGGCCAGGCCGTCATCCGCAACGACGCGGGCGTGCGGGAGGGCGACGAGATCTCGATGTTCTACGACCCGATGATCTCCAAGCTGTCGACCTGGGCCCCGACCCGCCTGGAGGCGATCGACGCCATGGGCCGGGCGCTGGAGCAGTTCCACATCGAGGGGCTGGGCCAGAACATCCCGTTCCTGGCGGCGGTTATGGACCAGGAGCGTTTCCGCGCAGGGACGCTGTCGACCAACTATATCAAGGACGAGTTCCCCGACGGCTTCCACGGCACGGAGCCTACCGGCTTCCAGCGCGACGTGATGGCGGCGGTGGCGCTCTCCATGCACCGCACTCTGACCCGGAGAGCGGCGCCGCAGCTGCTGCGCGACGAGTGGGTGGTGGTGGAGAACGGCGAGCGCCGCGCGGTGCGCGTCGCCAATGGCGGCGACAGCTTCTCGGTCGAGTTCCTCGGCGAGAACCGCACCCTGAAGCTGGAGGCGACCGACTGGCGTCCCGGCAAGCCGGTGTTCTCCGGCGTGCTCGACGGAACCGCCTTCACCGTCCAGGTGCAGCCGCTCGCCGAAGGCTTCAAGATCCGCCACCGCGCGGCCCAGGCCCGCGTCCTTGTGCTGACCGAACGCTCCGCCGAGCTGCACAGCAAGCTGCCGCCGAAGCAGGCGGCGGACACCTCGAAGATGATCCTCTCGCCGATGCCGGGCCTGGTGGTCAGCCTCCAGGCCAGCGTCGGCGGCGAGGTCCGCTCGGGCGAGGTGGTCGCGATCATCGAAGCGATGAAGATGCAGAACATCATTCGCGCCGAGCGCGACGGCGTGGTGAAGGCGGTCAACGCCAAGGCCGGCGACAGCGTCGCCGCCGACGAAGTGCTGGTCGAGTTCGCCTGAACCGCGACGCCGGCTGTGTCGTAAGGCGCCGGGCCCGGGGTCAGCCAGGGTCCGGCGTTTTCGTTCGCAGGGTGCGGTCGCGGGCGCGCCAGCCGTTCCAGGCGCCGTAGGCGACCACCAGGTCGGCGATGAGGTCCCAGATGCCCTGGACGATGGCGTAGGCCTCGAACGAAGCGCTGACCAGAAGCTGTGCGGCTTCGGTCATCAGGCTCGCCAGGCAGAGCGAGGCGACGAACAGCGGCCACGTCCGGCTCGACCGCAGCGCCAGCGGCACCAGGATCGCCAGCACCAGCAGGTCCAGCAGGATGGCGCGGGGCAGGTCCTGCTGCAGGCGGATGATGCGGTGTTCGGCGAGCCCGGACGCCGCCTGCACGACGACGAAGACGCGTTCCTCACGACCGCCGAGGACCACCGCGAAGGTCAGCGCCGCCAGGCCGAAGGCCAGGAGCAGCCATGGGAGGTCCATGCAAGGAAGCCCTCGCGGCAAGGTTGCCGATCGGCAACTCTAAACCAGGGCGACGGGCTGGCAACTCGGCGCGGGGCCTTTCACCAAGCCGTCCCCGCAGGTGCGCAGCTCGGTCGCCGCAAAGCCCCGCGACCGCGCGCGCATTGACGCGCGTCGCGCCGAGCCGCCAGACTGTTTGCCTGCCGAGACGAAGACTTCGGGGAGCGCAACCATGACCGAGCCGCCGATCCCGCGCCTGTCGACCACGGTGCTGCTGGTGCGCGACGAGAGCGACGGGCTCGAGGTGCTGATGGTGGTGCGCAACGAACGCTCCTACTTCGCCTCGGCCCTGGTGTTTCCCGGCGGCTTGGTCGACGCCGAGGACGCCGACCCGGCCTGGCTGGAGCTGGTCGACGGCGCCGCGGAGCTGGAGCCGGCCGAGCGCACCCTGCGCATCGCCGGCTTTCGCGAACTCTACGAAGAAACCGGCGTCCTGCTGCTCGAGGCCCCGGAGCGGCCGCCGGCGGCCGACGACGACGAGGCGACGCCCTTCCTCGACCTCGTCCGCCGGTCCGGCGGCCGGCTCGACCTGGCCGCCATGGCGCCCTTCGCCCACTGGGTGACGCCGCAGGGCGCGCCGAAGCGCTACGACACCCACTTCCGGCTCTGCTGGCGGACCACGGAGATGGCCGCCGTCTCCGACGGGCGCGAGACGGTGGCGGTCGAATGGCTGCGGCCGGCGGACGCCATCGCCATGGGGGCCAGGGGCGAGCGCAACCTGCTGTTTCCGACCCGGTGCCAGCTGGACCTGCTGGCGCAGGCCGAGACCGTCGAGGCGGCGGTGGCCGCAGCCCGCGCCCGCCGGATCGCCCTGGTGACGCCGGCCTTCGAGCGCCGGCCGGAAGGCGCCTTCCTGTCGATCCCGCCGGAGAGCGGCTACCCGGTGCGGGAGTTCTTCTTGGCCGCGCCGTCGGCCTGATCGGGACGATCGGGGCGCGAAGCCGCCGCTCCCGCGGCAAACCGCTCGCGAGTCGCCGCGGGCTGTGGCACGAGCGCAGCATGCGGACGTGGCGAAACCGGTAGACGCAGCAGACTTAAAATCTGTTTCCCGAAAGGGAGTGCGGGTTCGAGTCCCGCCGTCCGCACCAATCGACGTGACGCCCGCCGGCGCCCCGCGCCGCCGACTTGTGGGCGGCGAGGTTGCAGCCGGCCAGGCCGTCGGCTCGAGGGGCGCGCCGTCGGGGCCGAAGCTCGTCAGCGGGCCGACGCGTCGCGCCAGCTCGCGACAGCCGGGAACGGAGTTGGTCGCGCTGGTCGGGGGTTGCGGCCGAGCAGGTGTCGCCTTCGCAGACAAACACCGCTTCGCCGGCGATCGGGCGCTGGCGTTTGGCGACCGGCGTCTTAAGCTTCGCGACGACCGGGCCGGCGGCGGGCGCGGCGTGCGAGGCGCCGGCGCCGCCCAGCAGGGCCGCCGCTGGGAGCCTGCCGCAGGCGGCCGCATGACCGCTGCGGGGCGGCCCTCGGGCTCGCCCCAACACCGGGAAGGTGGGGTCATCGGGCGGGGGTGCTTCACCCGAACCTGAGCACCCGGAACCTCCGCAATGCAAGCAGCAGGAGCAGCAGGACAACTCGATCTGCAAGCGGCAAGTATCGCCAATTCCGAATGATACGCCGAGGGTGCGGGCGATCTGCCACGCCTCGCGCATGGACCGTTATGGGTACTGCTTGAAGACAAAGGGAGAAATCGGATTCCCGCAACTAATGACCTACAAGGCCCAGCAAGGCGAACCACCTATACAGAGATCGAGGAAGCCGTGAGCTTGCCGCCGCAGCGCGGTTTGGGCCTCAGTCCAGCCCGGCCCAGGCTTTCACCTTCTCTGCGAGGCTCGCCGAGAGCGAGTAATTCGTAACCCTCGCGGCCTCGACATCGACGCTCGGCGTCCAGATATGCAAATACCTGGACGTCGTGCTCAGGGCGATCGCCATCATTGTAAGGTCCGCCTCCGGCAGCATCAGGCTCGCTTCCCAGTCTCGCGAGTCGGGGGCGGACCTGAACGGGAAGAGAGAACCCACGGATTTCAGCCCGCCGCCAAACCGCAATTCGGGGCGGAAAGGGGTGAAGCCAACTTTGATGTTCCGTCCTCGATGCACCTGCGGAGCCTGGATGCGGCCCTCCACCCATATCGTGCGCACGCGGTCCAAGCCGCCCTGGAACCTGTGCTCCCGCGGGCCAACTCTGCTGACGCCGAGGTACAGGCCCCACTCCCACGACAGGATCTCGACCAATAGATGCCCTTCGTAGAGGGTCGAGGGCGCGGCCCCGTCATCCTCCTGGTCCGCCATGCGCCGTGCCTCCGCCAATGTCGCGTCGCATGTTCTTGTGCGTGTTTTGTTCTCCAGCTGCAAGTCTGGTCGCGTGGGTGGATCAGACGCCCGCGCAGCGTTCAGAGCGCTTGAAGCGCGATGCCGCCGAGGCACGGGCTGAGTGCGCCAACAACCCCTCCTTTGCGTCGAAGCACCGGCGAGCGGGCCGCAAGCTGAACGAACCCATCTCCAGTTTGCACGCGCCGGTCCGCCCGAGCGGCTAAACAGATAACGGAATCATGCGTCAAATTCTACGAGATAGATGGACTCGACACCCAGACGGGGATTTCATTGACAAGATTAGGAAGAGAGGTTTTTTATCAGCCGCGATAAGGGACGTCGGCCGCCGCGACACGAACCACGCCCTTAGGGAGCGATACATGAGCACGAACGAGCCTTCGGTCCCCGCGCACGTGCCGCCGGAACTTGTGCAGCCGATCCCGTTCCAGGATGCGCCCGGAATCGAGCGCGACGCGTCGGGGGCGATGGACGTCTTTCGGGATGATCGGCCGATCGTTTACGCCCCGGCCAGCCGCCGCGGCATGGGCAGTTGGGTCCTCAAGAGCTACGAGCTGATCCACGAGGCCTTTCACACCCCGGAGCTGTTTTCAAGCGATCGCTATTCCGGCTTCTCGGCCCTGCTGGGGGAGGACTGGCCGATGCCGCCCATGGAATACGACCCGCCGCATCACCAGCCCTTCCGCGTCCTGCTTCAACCGCTGTTCACACCCAAACGGATGGCCACGTTGGAAGACGGCGTGAGCGAGACGGTCCGCGAATTGCTTGCGCGGCTGCGGCCGCAGGGGCGGTGCGAGTTTCAATCCACGTTCGGGGTGCCCCTGCCGACCACGGTCTTCCTCCGCTTGGTGGGGCTGCCGCTGCAGGATGCGCCCACGCTGTTGGTTTGGGAGCGGCAACTGATGCACGGGGAGACCCTCGACGAGCGGATCGCCGGCGCCCGCTCGATCAAGGAGTACTTGCTCGGCCACATTGGCGAGCGCGAGCGCAATCCGCAAGACGACATGATCAGCTATATCGTCAACGCCGAGGTGGAAGGCCGTCGACTGACCCCTGATGAGAAGCTTGGAATCTGCTTCCTGCTGTATGGCGCCGGCCTGGACACGGTCGCGGCGGCGCTGGGCCTCAGCTTTGGCTTCCTCGCGCGCAATCCGGAGCGTCAGCAGGACTTGCGGAACGATCCGGATCAGCGCCTCCGCGCGATCGAAGAGATGCTTCGCGCGACGATGAACATTGTCCCCGGCCGCCGCCTGACGCAGGACGCGGTCTTCCACGGGGTGGAGATGAAAAAGGGCGATTTTGTCGCCCTCCCGACGATGTTCGCCAACCGCGACTCTGCCGAATTTCCCGATGCGACGAAGATCGACTTCGCGCGCGCGAACGCCGCGCAGCACCTCTCTTTCGGGACCGGAGCGCACAATTGCCTGGGCAAGCATTTGGCGCGACGCGAGCTGCGCATCGCACTCGATGCGTGGTTGGACGAGATGCCGCCGTTTCGCCTCGGCCCTGGTGAGCTGGTGACCTACGGCGGCACGGTGTTTGGCGTAACCTCGCTCGATCTCGAGTGGAGTGCGCCGACTGCGGCCTGATGCGGAGGCCCTCGCGGCGAGGGCGCGCACGTCATCATCTCGGACGTGAACGCGGCCGACGGCGCGCGTTTTCGCCGAACGCATCGGCGCAACTTTTGCGCAGCGCGACCTGGCGCGCGAGGCGGATTGGCGCACGACCATCGATCTTGTGCTTGAGCGCTACGGCAAGCTCGACGTGCTCGTGAACAATGCCGCCGTGTCACGCTCCCACGCTGAGCGAGACCTCCTCAAGGATTACTGGGCCATCCAGCGGGTGAATTGAAAGTGGCGCCGCGAGCCCACGGAGCCGCATCGGCGAATTCAAAGGTGTTTGCTGTTCTTGGGGGGCGCGGCTCTGGCTCGGAGCCAAGATCGGCATAGCCGAAGTTCGGGACAATGCGAGAGCGCAGCGGTCGCGCTATCTCCGTGCCATCGGGCTGCTTGTTTGCTTGTTTCGACCCGCGGCGCCGCCAGGATCTATCGATCCTGGCGGCCCGACGTACCGCTCCGGCGGCGGAGGCATAGAATTCCGAACCGGGAATTCCGCGACTTTTCAGTGCGCGGTGGCCTTCGGCTGGCCGACCTTCACGCCGTAGACCCTCTCCGCGTTCTCATAGAGCACCTTGCGCTGGGTCTCGACCGGGTGATGCCCGAGGGTCTCCTGGACCTTCTCACGCACGCCCGGATAGAGCGAAGTCGGGTGGGGGAAATCGGTCTCGAACATCAAATTATCCGGTCCAAATTCTCGCAGGAAATGGTCGACGCAATTGCTGTCTTCGAACCAGTAGGAGGCATACAGCTGGTCCTTGAACATCTCCTTCGGAGTACGTTTGAACTTGGAACGCTGCGCCGGCGTGAGCATTTCTTTGAAGTTATGCTCGAGCCCCTGAATTACGAATGGGATCCAGGCCGCGCCGCTTTCCACCAGCACGAAATTGAGCTTCGGAAACTTCTCCAGGATCCCGGTCAGGATCAGGTTCATGATGTCGACCGAAATCTGCATGAAATTGTTCACGGCCGTGAAGGTGGACAACGGGCCGTTGAGCGACATATCCGGCATGATCGACGACCGCTCCGGATGCCACCACTTCTCCTTTTCCCCTTCGAAGGAGCCGGAGCCGATGTGGAAGTTGATCGGCAGACCGAGATCCTGGCAGGTGGCGAAGAAGCGATCCCACTCAGGGCTGGCGAGCGTCACCTGACCGAAGTCGGCAGGCTTGTCGGACATCGCAACGCCGGTGAGGCCCAACTTCCGGATGCGCTCAAGTTCTTTCAGTGAAGCTTCGATGTCCCACAGAGGCAATGCCGCCTGCGGCAGCAGCCGACCGCCGCCCTCCGTCTGGAAGTCGACGAGGGCGTCATTGTATGCCTGCACGTGCCAGTGGCGCAGCTCAACGTCATCGCTGACTTTCATGAGCTGCTGAGCGCCGAAGCCGATGATGTTGGGATAGACGATTTGCGTCCCGACCCCTTGCGTATCCATGAAGCTTACGCGAGCGGCCGCCTCGGTCGAGGCCGGCGCCATCTTGTCGAAATCAGGGATGGTGTAGGTGTGCAGTTCCTTGCCCAGGTCCTTGCGGATGACCGAGGGGCCGATCATGCCGACCTCGAGATTGCCGAGGAACCAGGCCTGCTTGCCATCTTCCTTGCGCCGCACATGCAGCACCCGATCACGGTATTTGCTCGGCGCGCGGGCCGTCCAGAGATCGGGCGGCTCAGCGTAGTGGGTGTCGATATCGAAAATGGGGAACTGGGCGAGTTGCGACATGGGCGTCTCCTTCGATGCTACGCGGATCGATTACCTTATAAGGAATTCGTACGATCCCCATGCCGGTGAGGCAATATCTCGCTTATCGGTCTAGATGATTTGTCGCGTTAGGCCGGCGCCACCGCGTAGTGCAGCACCCAGTCCAGGTAGTCCTTCAGGCGCACCCTCGCGATAGGGAGATCGCCCTCGCAGATCGCCTCCACGATCAGCCGCTGCTTGGAGAGGGACTGCTCCACCTCGCCATCCGGAATCTCGCTGCGCGGCGTGCTGAGGAAATCCTCCGCGACCAGCACCAGCACGCCGATCACAAGCTTGAATACAGGGTTGCCCGAGAGCTCCCCAAGCAGCGCGTGGAAGCCGCGCAACTGATCGAGCTTCTCCGCCTTGGTGGACGACCGTCGCGGCGCAGTGAAGCCGCGAAGACGGACGATGGCCGACTCGTCGAGTTTGCGGACTGTCAGCTCGATCGCGATCATCTCAATCGCCAGGCGCGCCTCTTGCAGGTGTTCGCTCGTCATGCCCTCGACTTCGAGCAACCGTGCCGCCGCATCCGCTACGCTTGACGCTTCAGGCCGTCGGACAACCAAGCCTCCGCCCGGCCCGCGACGCACCGAGGCGACCTGACGCGCCTCCAGCAGCAGCATGGCCTCGCGAAGGACGGCTCGGCTTACCCCGAACTCGGCGAGCAACTCGGTCTCTGAGCCAATCGACTCGCCGACGCGGCGGCCCTCGGCGATGATCCGCTTCTCGATGGTGTCAGCGATGGTCACCGCCAGCCTCAAAGTCGCCACGAAGCTCGCCTCCTTTGAAAATGGCCCTCGATCCGCCCCGACGAGGTGGTTGCGGGATTCCGCCGCACTTCGCCGCAGCTAGGTTGGCAGGCGATGCATCCGTCAAGGCCCAGTGATCTCGCGCCCTCGCCATGGTGTTCCAGAAGGTCGACAACATGGGGGATGCGCGGTTCCAATACCGCCCGCGAAAGCCGACTGGTGACCCCGAGCACCATTTGGATTTGACCTCTATTCAGTTAGCTTTATTGTGCGGCGGCTGGCGCGATCGGATGCGCGAGCATCGTGCGGCAGATTGAAGAGGCGGGCCCTCGCACATGCGACTCTACGACCTTAGCCATCCCGAAGAGCGAATTGTCGGCAAAGTCCTTTCGGAGCAGGCGCGTCACGTGCCTGACCGCGTGTGGCTGATGTCCGACGATCGCAAGGTGACCTTCGGCGAGGCTGACGCGCTGGTGAACCGCTACGCCCGCGGCGTCGAGGAGGCCGGGGTCGCCAAGGGCGAGTCGGTGGCGATGCTGGTCGATCCGTCGATTGAGGCGGTGCTCGTGGCGATGGGCGTCGCGCGCGCGGGCGGGCTCTTTACGACCATCAACACCGACTTCCACACTCAATTTCTCGAGGACGCGCTCACACAGGCGAAGGCCTCGCTGCTGGTGATCGATGCGCAATATGTCCCGCGGCTGGAGGCGCTGAAGTCGCTGGCCGGGATCACTCGGGTGATCGTCATCGGCGATGCGCGCACGGCGCGGCCCGTAGATCAGGCGCCCCTTTCGGATTGGCGAGTTCAAAGCGACGCTCCGTTTGAGGAGCGTTCCGACTGGCTCGATCCAGTGCAATGCTGGTGGTCGTCCGGCACGACGGGGAAGCCTAAGGGGATCGTGCAGAGCCACAGTTCGGTGCTCATGCAGTGCACTGTCTATGACCGGGAATATGGCGACGACGAAGTCCTCTACGCCTGCACGCCGCTCTATCTCGGCAGCGCCTGGTCGGGCACGATCTGGACGTCGCTGGTCTACGGCATGACCGCGGCGATCGACGCCAAATTCAGCGTGAGCCGCTTCTGGGATCGAGTTCGCCACTACCGCGCCACCCAGGCCTTCACCCTGGGCGCGATGCATATCCTTCTCTGGAAGCAGGCGCCGAACCCGCGCGACACGGATCACAACCTGCGCCGTTTCGTGGCGATCCCGATGCCCGCCGATTTGATCCCCAAGTTCAAGAAGCGCTTCGGGATCGGGTCGATGTCGCAAGGCTATGGAACGAGCGAGACCTTCCGCGTCTTCGATGCGCCCGATGACAACAGCGACAAGACCGGCGCACTGATCGGAACCCCCGTGTCGCGTTATGAAGTCGCGCTGCTTGACCCAATGGATCGACCCGTCGCCGAAGGCGTCGCAGGCGAGATCTGCGTGCGCCCGCGGGAACCGGGTGTGATGTTCCTGGGCTATTTCGGCGACCCTCAACGGACGTTGGATAGCTGGACGAACCTCTGGCATCACACGGGCGACATGGCTCTGCGCAAAGAAGACGGCCAGTATTACTTCGCCGACCGCAAGAAGGACTACATTCGCTACAAGGGTCGAAGCATCTCGATGTTCGAGGTCGAGCAGGTCGTCGACGAGCATCCGGAGGTGGCCGATGTGGCCGCCTACGGCATCACGTCCGCAGAACTGGAATCGGAATCCGAGTTGATGATCGCCGTCGTGCGCCGCCCGGGGGCGACGGTCACCGAGGCGGATCTCGCGCGCTTCGTCAACGCCAGGGCGCCGTACTTCTATGTGCCACGATACGTGGTGTTCATCGACAACTTGCCGCGGAACGCGCATGGCCGGATCCAGAAGGAGGAGCTTCGCGCCACGGGTGTGACGAGCGCCACCTGGGATCGGGAAGCCAGCGGTTTCGTCGTCGAGCGCGCCTGATCCATGCTCCAGCCTGACCTGATCCGAGCCTTCCGGTCTGAAATCGTCACCCAGACCTACGGGGCGACCGAGACCATGCTGTATGCCTCGGGCGTCGGCTGTGGCGCAGCCCTCGTGGACCGCCGGTTCGTCTACGAGCCGGAACTGCAGGCTTTGCCGACCCTGGCGGTCGTGCTCGGACGGGAGAAGCCGTGGCTCCAGGATCCAGCCTACGGCATCAACTACGCGCAAATGCTCGCAGCCGAACAGAGCACGGAACTGTATCGGCCTATGCCGGCCAGCGGCACGATCAACAGCCAGATGACGGTCGAGCGGCTGCATGACAAGGGCGAGGGGCGGGGCGCGATCCTGACCATGAAACGCGCGCTGAGCGACGCGGCCACTGGCGATCCGCTGGCGGACGTCCGGATCACCGTTCTTCTACGTGGCGACGGCGGGTTCGGCGGCGTCTCCGATCCGCTCGCGAAGCCGCATCTCCTCCCGGATCGCGCGGCGGACCACATCGGGGCATTCCAAACGACCCCGGATCAGGCGGTGCTTTACCGTCTCTCGGGCGACTACAATCCGATCCACATCGATGAAGCGGTCGCCTCGCGCGCTGGGCTGCCTCGCCCGATCCTACACGGTCTCTGCACCTATGGGATCGCCTGCCGTGCGGTGTTGGCCGCGGCTTGCGAGAACGATCCGAGCCGTATCCGGCGCTTTGACGCCCGCTTCACCAGCCCGGTTTATCCCGGCGACCTGATCGTCACCGAAATGTGGCTGGACGGAGACGTCGTTTCCTTCCGCTCGCGAGCGCCGGCCCGCGGCGTGACCGTGCTCAACAACGGCCTGGCGCAGCTGCGCTAAGCGCAGCCGCGCCTTCACCTATTCGGTCACAAAGTCGCTCGCCTCAGGGCTCGGCTCGGCGGGATCGACGAAGATGTCGATCAGCAGCGGCTCGGCTGGATCATAGCGATAGCCGCTGAAGTCGCGGACGCCGGCTTCGGCCAGCACCGTGTCGTCGATCATGAACTTGCCGGTATAGCTGCGGCTCGGCCGGGTGAGTATCGCATAGGCCGCATCGGACATGATCTCCGGTCGGCGCGACTTGCGTAGCATCGCCTCGCCGCCGAGAGCGAACTCCACGGCCGCGGTGGCGATGGTGGTGCGCGGCCAGAGGCAATTGCAGGCGATTCCGTCCTCCGCCAGCTCGGCGGCGAGGCCGAACATGACCATCGACATGCCGTACTTGCTGAGCGTGTAGGGGAGGTGCTGCGCGAACCAGTCCTGCCGCATCGCGAGCGGCGGCGACAGCGTCAGGATATGGGGGTTGGCGCTCTTTCGCAGGAAGGGGATGCAGGCGCGGCTTGTGACGAATGTGCCGCGCATATTGATCGACTGAATTAGGTCGAAGCGCTTAAGGTCGATCGACTCGGTTTTCGCCAGATTGATGGCCGATGCGTTGTTGACGCAGATGTCGATCCCGCCGAAGTGTGCGGCGGTCTGCTCGACCGCCGCCTGGACGGCGTTTTCGTCGCGGACGTCGACCAACAGGGGCAGCGCCTTGCCCCCGGCCGCTTCGATCTGCTCGGCCGCCGTATAGATCGTCCCGGGAAGCTTGGGATGCGGATCCGCCGTCTTCGCCGCGATCGCCACATTGGCGCCGTCGCGAGCCGCACGAACCGCGATCGCCAGGCCGATTCCCCGGCTCCCGCCGGTGAGAAACAAGGTCTTACCCGCCAAGCTCATGAAGCTGCCCTCGATTAAGTTTACTCAATCGCGCCAAACGGTCGCGGTGATACGGCGCGAAACCGTAGCATCCTTATATCGCGCTTTCCGCCGGCTGAAAGTGTGTGGGGCGATGAAAAGCATATTGAGCTAGCGCTTTGGCGAGAATATGGTTCGCTGATTGGCGGCCGCGCCGCTGCAGCGAGAGCATCATGGACCTGAGCTACACCGAGGCACAGGAGCAATTCCGGGCAGAGATTCGCCATTTCCTGGCGTCGGGCTGGCAGCGCGACCGCGCACGCGATCGAGAGTTCGTGTCGGACTTCCGTAGGCAGGCGACCGCGCAGGGATATCTCTATCGCGGCGTTCCCAAGCGCTACGGCGGTTCGGAGCAAGCGCCTGACGTCGTTCGCGCGCACATCATCCGCGAAGAGTTCGCCCGCGCCCGCGCTCCCATGGAAGTGCCAGGCAATGGCGTGGCGCTGCTCATTCCAACCCTGCTCGAATGGGGGACGGAAGCGCAGAAGGAACTCTTCATCGCGAAGACCGTGAGCGGCGAGTACCTCTGGGCGCAAGGCTATTCTGAGCCAGGTTCTGGCAGCGACCTGGCCTCGCTTTCATCTCGCGCGGTGCTCGAGGACGACGGCTGGCGCATCAACGGGCACAAGATCTGGACAACGCTTGCGCAGAACGCGACGCACATGTTCGCACTGCTGCGGACCGAGCCCGACGCGCCCAAGCACGAGGGCATCTCCTACATCCTGCTGGATATGAAGCAGCCCGGGATCACGGTGCGCCCAATCAAGCAGATCAACGGCGATAGCGAATTTTGCGAAGTGTTCCTCGACGACGTCCGCGCCCCGGCCGACTGGCTGGTCGGCCCGCGGGGGCAAGGGTGGTCCGTTTCGCGCTCGACGCTCAAGCACGAACGCAACCACATCGGTTCGGCGATGCGCACGGTTCCGATGTTCGAGAGCCTGGTCCGTCTGGCGCAGCGGTGCCGGCTCGACGGCGCGCCGGCGATCGACGATCCGCGCATCCGCGGCGCGCTCGTCACGATCGAGGGCTACCTGCAGGCGCAGGTCTGGGCCGGCTACTATCAGCAGACCCTGGCGGCGCGTGAGGAGAGCCCTGGGGTGCTCGGCCTGTGCAACAAGCTCACGACTACGAACCTGTTTCACAAGATCGCGGCGCTCTCTGCCGAGATCATCGACGGTCAAGCGCTTAAGGCGCCGCGTCATGGCCGCGATCGGGGTGGAGACGAGCGGTGGGTCAACCAGATGCTTGGCTCTCTGGGCCAGGCGATCTCCGGAGGCACGTCGAACATTCAGCGGAACCTCATCGCCGAACGAGGGCTGGGTCTCCCGCGTGACGGAAAGGAGGCCTAGGTCATGCATTTCGACCTCAGCGACGAGCAGAAGGCCATCCGCGACACGCTCTCGGCCTTTCTGGCGGCGCGGTTCGGCGCAGCCGAGGGCGTCGACGCCGTCAAGGCGACGAGCCTCGATCGCACCCTGTGGCGGGATCTCGGCGAACTGGGCCTCAACGCCATTCTTGTTCCCGAGCGCGCAGGCGGTCTCGGCCTTGGCTTGCTGACGCTGGCTGTGGTTTCAGAGGTCTGCGGCGCCTATGCAGTTCCCGCGCCAGTTGTCCCAAATGCGCTCGGCGCGTGGCTGCTGGCCGAGGCGGGGACCGAGGCGCAGCGCGCTGAATGGCTGGAGCGGCTCCTGGCGGGCGAGGCGATCGCCGCCTTTGCCTTGGGGGAGGCGAGTGGGTGGCTTCCCGAACATTGGACACTCGGCGAGGATCCCGGCGAACGGCGCAAATTGTATGTCGAACGGGCCGACGAGGCCGATCTGCTGATCGTGGGTCTGAGCGGCGGGGGGCTCGGACTCGTGCGCCGGGATGATCCGGGTGTCGTGATCAGCCCGCTCGACAGTCTCGATCGCACCCGGCCGCTCAGCGATGTCGCCGTCGAGGTCGCCGCGATTGAGCCGATCGCGGCGACCCCTCAGATTGTGGAGAAGCTGGTCGACGCGCTGCTCGTGACGCTCGCTGCGGATGGGCTCGGCGCGGCGCTCGCGGCCCAGGCGCGCGCTGTCGGGTACGCCAAGGAGCGGAAACAGTTCGGGCGCCTGATCGGCTCGTTCCAGGCGTTGAAGCACCAGCTTGCAGATCTGAGCGTCGAACTGGAGCCTGCGCGACCGTTCTACTGGTATGCCGCCCATGGGTGGGACACCGACCGGGACGACGCGCGGCGCATGGCCTCGATCGTGAAGGCGCACATCGGCGAGATCTCGGTGAACGCGGCCCGTGCGGTCATCGAGGCGCACGGCGGGATCGGTTACACATGGGAGTATCCGGCGCATCTGCTGCTCAAGCGAGCGATGTTCGATCGTACGGCGATGGGCACACCCGTCTTTCATCGAGACCGCGCAGCGGCATTGGCAGGATGGAGTCAAGGGCATGAACGCGCAGAGGACGCGCTGGCGGCGGCTGGAGGCCCCGCCGACGCTCAACGTCTCGCTGCTGGCGCGGATTGACGGGTGCACCCATCCGGAGAGCGCTGACCTGCTGCCCGACGGCGAGCACATCGTCTTCGGCAATTGCGCGATGACGCTCGGCGTCCCCGGCTACCGGAATGGCGCGGCGCTGGTCTACCTCGAAGACGAGGCGTTCGTGACCCTCGCCCGCCTCGAGGCGGGGGGGATCACGGACGTGCGGCGACAACAAATCACCGGGCTCACGGCTACGCTCGGGCTCGACGTGCTGCCGCGCGCGACCGCCCTCTTTCCGGCGGGTGCGGTATTCCAGGCGGCCGGCGGCAACCCGGTCGTCCGGCGGGGCGAGGCGACGCCTGCGAGCGAACCCGATCGGCGACGCGCGCAGGCGATCGTCTACGACCCGCTTGCCGGCAAGGTGCTTGGGTGCGTGCCGCTGTGGGCCGGATCGCAGCTTGCAAGGAAGTTCAACGAATTCGACCAGCCCAACGGCTTGGCCATTAATGCGGCGGGCGATCTCTTCGTCGGCGATATTCCGAACGGCAATCCCGAGGCGGTCCTTCCACCCCCTCAGCCCTCGGCCGTCTACCACATTCCGCACGCAGCGCTGGACGGGCTGGCGAGCGATGCGCCGGGAAGCGCGGACGGGGTGCGTCGCGTACTGACCCCGGGCTTCGTCAACGGCGTCACCATTTCGCCCGTGGACGACAGCTGCTGGGTGGTGAGCTGCTCCAGCCACGACGAGGCGCAGGGCGCGCTCTACCGGCTGACGGATGCGGATTTCGACGCTGGCGAACTGCCCGAACCCGCCGTCTCAGGACTGGGCGTGCTGGACGGGGTGAGCATCACCCGCCGCGGCACCGTCTTCGTCTCCAATCCGCGTACCGGTGAGCTTCACGCTCTTTTGCCTGATGGTGGTCATGTGCTCGTGCTCGTCGAGGACCGACCGGTCGCCCGCACTCCTGCGGACATCAACGTCTGCTATCCGCGCCACCTCGGCGGCGAACCGGCCCTGCTGGTCCCCGACGTCTCGGTGGCGGCCGATGCGGGGCAGGGCTCCGTGTCCATCCTCGACATCACCGGTCTTTAGGTTCGAAGGGAATCCCCAATGCAGGCGTTCGAATTCGTCCGCCCTGACCACGTTCCTGCCGATTTGGTCGTGCCTTTCGACCAATATCACGGTGCAGGCGTGATGAGCTTTCCGCCGACGGCGGCGCTCGAGCCGCAGAAGCCAATCTTCTACTCGAACTTCTATGGCGGCTTCTGGGTGGTGACCAAATATGAGCAGGTGCGCGAAATCTATCAGGACTCCAAGCGCTTCCAACAATGGGCGAAGGGCATCCCCGCTAATCCGTTCACCAAGCTCTACAAGCCTCTGTACCTCAATCCGCCCGAGCACATGCTCTGGCGCAAGGTGCTGACGCCGCTATTCTCGCCGCGACAGCTGAAGCGGTATGAAGACTTCATCCGCAGCATAGCCCGACAGCAAATCGAGAAGATCGCGCCTCAGGGAAAATGCGAGCTCGTCTCGGAATTCGCTGACGTGATCCCCGGGGAAATGTTCTGCTTCATGCTGGGCCTGGACAAGGCGGAATATCCGCGCTTCGCCAGGATGGCGCACGATCTGATCTTTGGGCCCGCCCAGGCGCTGAAGAACGGTGGCACGGCAGAAGCCGCGCGTGAGGTCCGCGCCAAGGCCAACGCCGAGATCGACACCTTCATCGGCGAGCTCATACCGCTTCGTCGCGCGAATTCAGGCGAGGACATTGTTTCCGTCCTGCTCGAGGGAGACGTGAACGGCGAGCCGCTGAGCGATGAAGACATCATCGGCATGACGACGCTGCTGTTCTTCGCCGGGACAGATTCGACGCGCGCGGCGATCACCTATGCATTCAACTATTTGGCGCAACATCCGCAGCTGCGCGATCGCCTGGTCAACGATCCGTCGATCAATAAGCAGGCGTCCGAGGAGCTGCTTCGAGTTCACGGCTTCCACATGACCGCGCGCGAAGTGGTGGAGGACGTCGTGGTGGATGGCGTGTTGATGAAGAAGGGCGACATCGTCACCCTCTCGACCGGAGCGGCGAACCGGGACGCCAAAAAGTTCCCCAATCCGGACGTCGCAGACTTCGACCGCCGCGACGCCCATAGCCACCTCACCTTCGGCGCTGGACCGCACCGCTGCATCGGTTCCCACTCCGCGACGCTGCAACTTCGTATTGCGCTTGAGGAATGGCACCGGGTGATCAAGGACTATGAGATCGACGCCGACGCTGCGCCCATCACATACGTCGGGGGGCAGGGGAAGGTGATCCCGCAAAACCTGTCGCTCCGCTTCACCCCGGTCGAATACACGCCGGTTTGAAAGTCCGGTGTTCGTGAGCTGGGTGCGGCCCCGGAGCGGCCGCGTCTGAGGTTGGGGTTTCAGCGGTTGTAATCGATGAACCATCTGAACGTGCACGTCGTGATCATCGGCGCAGGCCATGCGGGCGGCACGCTCGCCGCCCTGCTGCGCCAGTACGGCCACACCGGGCCGATCACCCTGATCGGCGACGAGCCGATTCCGCCCTACCAGCGGCCGCCGCTGTCGAAGGCCTGGCTGAAGGGCGAGGCCGACGCCGACTCCCTCGCGCTCAAGCCGCTCGAGTTCTACGCCCAGGAGAACATCGACTTCCGCCCGGGCGTGAAGGCCGTGAAGCTGGAGCGCAGCAGCAAGAAGGTGGTGCTGTCCGACGGCTCCGAGGTCGACTACGACTTCCTGGTGCTGGCGACCGGCGCCCGCGCCATCGCCCTGCCGATCCCGGGCGCGGATCTAAATGGCGTAATGTTCCTGCGCACGGCCGCCGACGCCGAGGCGCTGAAGGCCCAGGTCGGCCCGGGCAAGAAGCTGGCCGTCGTGGGCGGCGGCTACATCGGCCTCGAGGTCGCCGCCTCCGGCCGGGCTCTGGGCGCCGAGGTGGTGGTGCTGGAGCGCGAGGCGCGCCTGCTGGCGCGGGTCGCCAACGAGGTCCTCTCCGACTTCTTCCGCGCCTTCCACGAGAAGCACGGCGTCCAGTTCGAGCTGGGCTGCAGCGTCGTGGGCTTCGAAGGCGAGGGCGGCCACATCACCGGCGTTAAGCTCGCTGACGGCCGGGTGCTCGCCTGCGACGCGGCCGTGGTCGGCGTCGGCGCCCATCCGAACGACGAGCTGGCCTCGGCCAGCGGGCTGGAGACCACCCGCGGGGTGGTCGTCGACCTGGAGGCTCGCACCGGCGATCCCAGCGTCTTCGCCATCGGCGACGTGGCTCACCGGCCGATGCCGATCTACGGCCGCATGTTCCGCATGGAGAGCGTGCCCAACGCGCTCGAGCAGGCGAAACAGGCCGCCTGCGCCATCACCGGCCGCCCGCCCCCGGCCGGCGAAGTGCCGTGGCAGTGGTCGGACCAGTATGACCTGAAGCTGCAGATCGCCGGCTACGCCTTCGACGTCGACCAGATTCTGGTGCGCGGCGACCCGGCTTCGGGCAAGTTCGCCGTCTTCCACCTGAATGGCGACCAGGTGCAGTCGGTGGAGGCGATCAACGCCCCGCCGGAGTTCATGATGGGCCGCCAACTCATCGGTAGTCGCAAGCGGGTCGACACGCGCAAGCTCGCGGACCCGACCGTCTCCATGAAGGAGGTGGCGCTTTAGGCCGGAACGGCGGCTGAGGCGGGATGGACCGCGCCCCATGGCGTTGACGCGAACGCGGCGCTACGGAGAGCCTCGGACTGAGCGGCTCGCCGGACCAAAGCAGCCTCAAGGCGGTCCAGGGGGATTCGCGTAACGTGAAGCCCTGATGACCTGATTAGACGGAGGTCCGCGCTCGGCGCACTGTGGTGGGCTCAAAGCTGATCGGCGCCTTGACCAAGCCATTGACCGACTTGAACGATGGGTAGGCGACAACGCCGGCGTGGTCGACTTTGTAGTCGGGCAGGCGCTGAAGAATGGAGGCCAGTATCGCCTTGAGTTCGGCCTTGGCGAGAGGGGCGCCCAGGCAGCGATGTCCGCCGGCGCTGAACGCCAGGTGATCCCGTGCGTTCGGCCGTTCCAGCCACATCCGATCGGGGTTCTCGAACTGCCGAGGATCCCGGTTCGCGCCAGCCAGCCAGAAATAGACGTGCTCGCCCGCTTCGATTCGGCGGCCGCCCAACTCCACGGGCCGGGTGGCGGTGCGCGCAACGCCCGGGGCGGGCGTGACCATGCGGAGGAATTCCTCGATAGCGTTGCCGAGGAACTGACTGTCTTCGATCAGCCGCGCATGAAGGTCGCGGTGCTGGTCGAGCCAGATCAGCGCGTGCGCGGCGGCAAAGGTGGTCGTATCGAAGCCGCCGAAGACGAGCGCGGAAATCATGCTCTCGCCCTCCTCGTCGGTCAGCGGCCGCCCATCGACGACCGCGTGGGCGAGGGCGCTGACGAGGTCGTCTTGTGGATGTCTGCGGCGGTCGGCGAGCATCTCGCGGAAGTTCTGCTGGAGCCGCGTCATCTGTTCGACCGGGTAGCGCGGGTCGCCGGGCGAGGTGTAGCCCCAGGCATGCGCGGAGAGTGCGTCCTCCCACTGGGCCATGTCGTAGCCCAGAATCTGCAGCGTCGTCCTGGCGGTGGTCGGAATGAGGATGTCGCCGACCAGGTCGGCATGGCCCCGCTCGGCGACGGCGCTTAGAGACTCGTCCAGAAAGGCCTGCGCCACCTCGCCCCACCGGCGGACCGACTTCGGCAGGAAGAACGGGATTTCGACCTGTCGGCGCGCGGTCGATAGGGGTGGATCGGATTCGTTCAGCACAAGGGGGTAAGGCTGACGGGGAATTGTCACGCCACGACCGCCGCCTCTGACACCTTCAATGTCATTGTCGGACGAAAACAGGTTCCAGTTTTCGAGCCCTTCTTTGACGTCCTTCCAGGAGGCGAGCACCCAATAGCCCCCATGCGCTTCCGTCCACGCCAGCGGGTAGTCGCGGGCGTGCAGGTCAGCCGCAAGCTTGGGCCAGGTGGCGATGTACTCCGCACTGTGGTGATCGAAATCGATCTCTTCGTCGCGACGCCCCATGCATCACTCTCCCGTGCTCTCAGAAACCCGGCGCGCGATCGCTCGCCTCCGGCGAAACAAGTCCTGCCGACACGCCAGGCCGCCGAGCGACGCGAGGGGCCACGACCTCATTCCTCCGGCTGCGGTCCCAGGTATTCGCCGTACTTGGCGTAGGCGCGCTCGAGCAGCGGCGGCAGATGGTCGCTCGGGAAGCGCCCGGGCGCCGGCTGGGTGCGCTTGAGGATCTGGCGGCCTAGCGTGGCGCGGTGCAGTTCCGTGGGGCCGTCGACAATCCCCATCCGGAACGCGGCGCCGATCATTTGGCCAAAGCGCATTTCATTCGAGGCGCCGAGTGATCCATGCAGGTGCGCCGCGCCCCAGATGATCTCCTCGGAGACCTCAGCGGTCATCACCTTCACTGCGGCGGTCTGGATGTAGGCGTCGCGCTGCCTGGCTTCGCCTTGGTCGTAGAGCCAGGCGGTGTGCAGGACGAGCAGCCGGAACTGCTGCAGCTTCGCCCACCAGCCGCCGATCTGATCCTGAACCACTCCGAGGTCAGAGATCATGCCCCCGCGCGTCTTGCGACTGACCGCCCGCTCGCACGCCATTTCGAGGGCCTTCTGGCAAAGGCCCACGGTGCGCATCGCATGATGGATCCGACCGCCGCCGAGCCGCGACTGGGCGACCTTGAAGCCTGCTCCCGCCTCGCCGAGCACCGCCGTTTCGGGCAATCGGACGTTGTCGTAGTGCATGAAGCCGTGGGTGGCCCTTTCGCCCTTCTCACCCCACAGTCCGACGTTGCGGCGAAACTTCAGGCCCGGCGTGTCGCGCGGGACGAGGAACATCGTCATGCGCTTGTGCGGCTCGGCGTCCGGATGGGTGATGACCGGCGTGATCAGGAAGGCGGCGTATTTGGCGTTGGACGAGAACCACTTTTCGCCGTTGATCACCCAATCGCCGCCGTCTTTGACGGCACGTGTGCCGAAGTTCGTCGGATCTGAACCGCCGTCCGGCTCCGTCATCGAGTAGCAGGAGATGATGTCGCCATCGAGCAGCGGCTTCAAGAACCGTTGCTTCTGCTCCGGCGTGCCGAAGCGCGCGAGGATTTCGGAATTGCCGCTGTCGGGGGCCTGGGCGCCGAACACGCGCGGCGCCCAGTTGGAGCGGCCGAGGATCTCGTTGATAAAGCACAGCTTGGCTTGTCCGAAGCCCTGGCCGCCGAGTTCGGGATCCAGATGCGGCGCCCACAGGCCCTGAGCCCGAACCTCGGCCTGCAGCTTCTTGAGGATCGCCATCGCGCCCGCATTGGTGACGTCGTAGGGCGCATTGGTGCTGTAGTCGAAGATGGCGTCGAGCGGCTCGACTTCCTCGCGTACGAAATTTCGGATCCAGTCGAGTTTGGCCTCAAACTCCGGCTCGAGTGAAAAGTCGATCACAATCGCCCTCTCTTGGTCAGATGCTTGAACGTTGCGCGATTGTTCGCGCGCCATCGATCAGCTTGGGAATGAAATCAGCAATGCGATGGGCCATCGACCCAGGCGGTTCGCTGAGGCTCTTTACATGGTTGAACTCGATCAGCGCCGCCAATTTGAACATCGACAGCACCATGTAGTAGTCGAGGTTGGCGATGCTGAGCCCGGTTTGGCGCGCATAGTGTTCGGCTAGATCCTCGCGCGCGGGATAGCCGGCGAGGTCGATCGCAAGGCTGTAGCCCGGGCTTCCGTCCCTCGACGGGAAGGGGTAGAGCGCCCGGCCCAGGTCCAGCAGCGGATCGCCGATCGTGGCGATTTCCCAATCGATGATCGCCGCCAGTCGCGCCGGCGCGTCGTTGCGGAACATGACATTCGAGAAGCTGACGTCGCCATGTATGGGGCTGATGCGTTGCATCTTCGGCGTCTTGCGGCGCAGCCAGTCGGCGACCTCCTCGAGACCGGGGAGGGTGCGGTCGCCGTAGTCGGGATGGGCCTGGTGTTGCGCCATCAGCCCCAACCAGCGGTCGACTTGGCGCTCCAGGAAGCGATCCGGTCGGCCGAAATCCGCGAGCCCGACCGTCCGCGGGTCCACCAGCGCCAACTTCGCCAGGCCGTCGATCATCGCGAAGGCGGTGCGGTGGCGCAGCGCCAGGTCGCTGGCGAACGGTTCAGGCGGACTGCTTGCGCCCAGCCAGCCCTCGACGAAGGCGATGATGCAAAACGGCGAGCCCAGGATCGAGGCGTCGTTTGAGAAGGCGAGGAGCCGCGGATGCGGGACCTCCGTGGCGCCCAGCGCCGTCAGCACTTGCGCCTCGCGCTCCAGCGCGCGGGCGCTATCGGCCCGCGGCGGCCAAGCGCTCGCCCGAAGCACCGCCAAATGGCCGCCGCGCTCGAGCTTCATCACCGAACCGCTGGTGCCGCCGGTCAGCGGCGTCAGCGAAACGGTCCCAGAGCCTAGGTCCGGCGCATGCGTGTCGAGCCATGACGCCAGCGCAGCCGAGGCTTCTGGGCGGAACCAGGGGGCGGTCTGGTCGCTCATGCCGCCACACCGAAATTGCGAGCCAGGAAGTCGCCGACGCCGTCGACGAAGACGTCGTTGCGGTCGCCGACCACCATGTGGCCCGCGTGAGCGACGTTCGTCTCTTCAAGCTGCGGCGCGACAGCGCGGAGGGCCGCGACGCCCTCGTCGCTGACGACGTCGCTTTGCAGTCCGCGGACAAGCAACAATGGCCCGCGATAGTTGCGCGCCCCTGCTTCGAACTGGGCGATGCGCTCCGGCCAAGGATCTCGATTGGCCAGGAACGCCGGATCCCAATGCCAGAGCAGCCGGCCGCCCGGCCCCTCGCGGAGATTGCGCTCCAGGCCGCTGGCCGACGCCGCCGCGCGTCCGCGATATTCGGCGACTGCGGCCGCGGCCTCAGCCAGGGACCCAAACCCATCAGGATAGCGTTCCATGAACCCCCGGATGCGTGCTGCGCCGCGTTGCGCAATCCTTGGGACGACGTCGACCATCACCACCAGATCGATTGTAACGTCAGGGTCGCCTGCGGCCAGCAGCGCGGCCAAGCCGCCGAGCGAGGCGCCGACCAGAGCGACGCGACGGCCTTTCCCGAATTCCGCGGCAAAAGCCTTGAGATCGTCGGCGAAGTCGCGCGCTCGATAGCGACCGGGCTGCGCCCAACCGCTTTCGCCGTGACCGCGCAGATCGACGGAGATCGTCTCAAACCCGAGCGCCGCGAACTTCTTTGCTGCGCCGCGCCAACTGTGCCGTGTCTGGCCGCCGCCATGGGCGAGGATCACGAGGGGGGCGTCGCGGTGGGGGATACGATCCCCGACCAGCGTCACATCCCGTGACTGGAGTCGGACGATTTCCAAGGCTGCTCCTGCAAAGACGCTGGCCGGCGCTTCCGGTTATGCCACTGGCGGTCTAAAAAGCAAACTCTAGTCCGCCGTTTTCGGGCGAATAGCCGCAAATAGCTGGGCTTGACGCGCTGGACACGGCCAATTGAGATAGATATATAGTGGATAAATATCGACGCGCCGCATGCTGCCGCAGCGGCCGCGGCGACTTGGGAGGCGAGTGATGGGCAGGGCGTTGGTCGCCGGGGTGGGCATGGTGAAGTTCAGCAAGCCCGGTGCGCAAGAGCCCTATCCGGCGATGGCCTCGCAGGCCATTCAGACCGCGCTCGCCGACGCTGGGCTGGCGCTTTCCGACGTCAATCAGGCTTTCGCCGGCTACTGCTACGGCGGCACCACCTGCGGGCAGCGTGCTCTATATGAAATCGGCAAGACCGGAATTCCGGTAATCAATGTTCGCAACGCTTGCGCGACGGGTTCGTCGGCGCTGCTTCTCGCTCGGCAGGCGGTCAAGTCAGGTGCGGCTGACGTCGCGCTCGCGTTCGGGTTCGAGGAGATGAAGCCGGGCGCGCTGGTGAGCGACGACTTTCGCGTCTCGCCCGTCGACCTGATCATCGAGCGGTTCAACGAGCTGCAATATGATGTCGACGCCGCCTTCCCCACGCCTGGGTTCTTCGGGGCGGCGGGGAGGGAGTATCTGGAGCGCTATCGGGCCGATCCGAAGATCTTCGCGGAGGTCGCAGTCAAGACCCGGCGACACGCGGCCAACAACCCGATGGCGCTGTTTCAAAAGCCGATCACCGTTGAAGAGGTGATGCAGGCGCCGGTGCTTTATGGCGACTTCCTGACCCGCCTGATGGCCTGTCCGCCGACCTGTGGCGCGGCTGCGGCGATCGTCGTCAGCGAGGCGTTCGCCAATCGCCATGGCCTCACGAGGCTCGTCGAGATCGCCGGGCAGGCGATGGGGACCGATCGCGAGGCGAGTTTCGAAAACGCGGTCAATCTGGTCGGGCGCGAGATCACGGAACGGACTTCCCGCGCGGCGTACGAGGAGGCCGCGATCGGCCCCGAGGACGTCGACGTGGTCGAACTGCACGACTGCTTCACGACGAACGAGGTGATCAGCTACGAGGCCCTCGGCCTCTGCGGCGAGGGGGAGGCCTCGAAGTTCATCGCCGACGGCCAGAACACCTATGGCGGCCGGGTGGTGGTCAATCCGTCGGGCGGGCTGATGTCCAAGGGCCATCCGCTCGGCGCGACTGGTCTGGCCCAGGCGACCGAGCTCGTCCAGCAGCTTCGGGGCGAGGCTGCGGGGCGGCAGGTGGAGGGCGCGCGTGTGGCGGTGCAGCACAATATCGGCATGGGCAGCGCCGGGGTCGTTACAGTCTATAAGCGGCGCTGACCGCCGGCGCGGGTTCGGCAGCGATGGTGGCAATGCATGGATGAGTACGCGCCTGTCGTCGATGCGATGACCCGGCGCATTCAGGGCAATCGCCGCGCGCCCGCCACCGCTCAGGCGGTGGCGGGCGCGATCGCCGACGCTGTCGAGGCGGGCCATCCGCCGATGCGGCTGAATGCAACGGCTGACGCCGAGGCGCTGGTCGCCGAACGCTGCGCGATGAACGATGTCGAGTGGGAGCGGAGTTCGCTCGCCTTCATGGAGCTAGGGTGATGTCAGGATCGATTTCAGCGGACCCGACGGCGGGTGGCGGCTACGGCTGGTTGAAGACCGAGCGGGCGTTCAAGATGCGCGTGCTCGAACCCGGCTTCACCGCAAGCGAAATTGTCCCGGTCGGCGAGCAGCTCTACGATCCGCAGTTCATCTTCTGCCCCAACCAGGATTGGCTCGAGCCGGATGGCTCGATCATCCTTGGAGACATCGGCGGCCAGGAAGCTCTCGGATGGGACGCTACCAAGGGACACGGGGCGATCATTAAGCTGAGGCCCGACAACTCGCTCGAATTCCTGGTGCGTCCCGGCGACATGGGCACTTACATGCCGCTGTGCCCGATCCGGATCCCGCCTGAGTTCGGCGCTTACGAGCGGGAGGTGATGCTGGTCGGCCAAGCCGGGCCTGGCCGGACCGGCGCGCGCAATCAGCACTATGTCTTCAAGTACAAGCAGGGCGACCATCGCATGGAGGTGTTCGCCGAGATTCCTTATGCGGGGCCCTTGAACGACGGCATTCCGGGAGCTGGCCTCACCGGCGGCTTCGGGCCATTCGGCTCGCCGCAAGAGGGCAAGTTCTTCTGCATGTCGATGATGAACTGCACGATCTACACCGTCGACAACAAGGGGCGCATCGAGCCGTGGACGACACTGGCCCCGCCGGACGTTCCGGCGCCGATGATGCCGCTCGACTTTCAAGTCGCGCCCCCGTGGTGGGGCGAGTACGCCGGCGAATACATCGTGCTGGGCAAGATGGGCGGAACCTACATGGACGAGGTCGGTGACCTCGCCGAAAAGCCGAAATGGCTGCATTACCACTGCGATCGCAAGGGCCGCGTCGATCCGACGCCGATCCCGGCTGACAAGGTTCCGGGCTCAATCGAGGCGGTGCGCGCGCCCGAGAGCTTCGGGGCCTTCGCCGACGACCTGTTCTGGGTCGACGAAGGCGGCGTCGACCTCAACCATGTGACCACCTGGGACGAACCTGTGCCTTACCGAGGCAAGGTGATGCGGCTCGACAAGCAGGGCCAGCAGCATGTCTTTGCCGACAATTTCCAGGGCAGTTCCACCCTGCTCGCGTTCCGCGGCAAGGAGCTGTTGATGAGCGTCATGGGCAAGAGCTATTCCACCGGCGAGTACCATCACCCGGACGGTTCGGTTTACGCCATCGCCTGCGCCGAGTGACGTGCGGCGCCGCGGCCGTCCACTGAGGGCCGCCAGCCCCGCTCTCACCAGAAGGCTCGCTCGCGGAGCTGCAGTTCGCGCGACGTCCGGCGGGCCGCGCAAATAGGTGCGCAAGGTGAGCGGACCGGCGCGGCCCTCGTGACGGGGAGCGGTGAGCGATGGAAGCGTTAGGGCAATTGCTCGCAGGCAAGCGGGCCATCGTAACAGGAGCCGCAAGGGGGATCGGCGCCCACGTCGCCCGCGGCCTCGTGCGTCTTGGCGCGCGCGTTGTGGCGCTCGATGTCCGCGCCGCCTCGGGCCAAGCCCTCGTCGACGAGTTGGGGCCCGAGCGATGCCGGTTCTCCAGCTGCGACGTGTCCAGCCGGGTGGCGGTGGAAGCCGCCTTCGCTGAGGCCCTGGGATGGCTCGGCGGCCTCGACATCCTCGTCGCAGCGGCAGGGCTCGACAAACCGGGGTATGCTGCTGAGGACGTGCCCGAGGAGGTCTACGATCTCATCATGAACGTCGACATGCGCGGTACGTTTCTCACGAACCAGGCGGCGTGCCGAGCGATGAAGTCTACAGGCGCGAGCGGGGCGATCATCAATTTCGGCTCGGTCGCTGGTGTGCGGGGGATGCCCGATCGTGCGGTCTATTCTGCGGCCAAGGCGGCCATCCAGGGCTGGACACGCGCGGTCGCCCAAGCATGGGGACCGTACGACATCACCGTCAACGCGATCGCGCCGATTGCCGCAACCGAGGTCGCCCAACGCTACCTGGATCGTCTGCCGGCAGACCAGCGTCAGGCGATGGACGCCGAGCGCGCGCGAATTACGCCGATGGGCAACCGGATGGGCGATGTCGAGCAGGACTTGGTCCCGCTGATCCTGTTGCTTGTCGGTCCCGGCGGCCGGTACATCACGGGGCAGACACTCGCCGTCGACGGCGGGCGGGTGATGATGGGTTCCTAGAAGCCGACGCCGTCTCTCGTGAGGAGCTGGAAAAGCTGGGCCGCGAGCTTGCCGCGTCGAACTGCCTCTCGGCCCCCATAGGATTCACGGAGCCGTCCACAGCATCATAGTCGGACGTTGAGTTCCTTGATCGCAAGCGACAAACTGGGTCTGGAGAATGCGGCGTCGGAGGCGGCCGCGTTCTCCCTTTCGGAGTAAGGTCGCGTGCTTCACACGGTCATCGCCAAGGACAAGGTCGCCGTCGTCACCGGCGGCGCCAGTGGTATCGGCCTTGCCGCCGCCAGACGGTTTCTAGAGGCGGGCATGCGGGTCTGCCTCGCTGATGTCGATGCGGCGGCGCTCGAAGCGCTCGGAAAGGAGCTCGGCGCCCGTGTTCTCGTCGCTCCCGTCGACGTGGCCGATCGATCGGCGGTCGAGGCTCTGTCACGGCGCGTCGCCGCCGAACTTGGCCCCGTGACGGTGCTGATGAACAACGCGGGGGTCGGGGGCGGTGGCGACGCCCTCTCGAACCCGCTGGGCTGGGAGCGCGTGCTCGGCGTCAACCTCATGGGCGTGTTGCACGGCGTGCAGTCCTTCGTGCCCGCCATGGTTGAACGCGGCGAGCCTGCTTTCGTGATCAACACCGGATCGAAGCAAGGCATCACCTGTCCTCCGGGCGACACCGCCTACAACGTCTCCAAAGCCGGCATCAAAGCGCTCACCGAGGGCCTGGCGCACACGCTGCGCAATCGGGAAGGCTGTCGCGTCACGGCGCACCTCCTTGTGCCGGGCTTCACCTACACCGGCATGGTGGCCCGGCACGCGCCCGAGCGGCCGCCGGCCGCATGGGGACCGGAAGAGGTCGTGGATCGCATGCTGGACGGTCTGCAGCGTGGCGACTTCTATCTTTGGTGTCAGGATAACGAGACGCCACGCGCCGTTGACGAGAAGCGCATCCTCTGGAACGCACTCGACATCATTGAGAACCGGCCGGCGTTGTCCCGCTGGCATGACGACTGGAAAGCGGCGTTTTCAACCTTCATGGCAGAAAGCTGAGGTTGGCGGCAGAGTCGGACTTCCACGTTAGCGGCAAGCCCCGCTTGCTGACCTCCTCGTGCGGAACGCGCGCCGTTCCCGTCGCGTACAGCTTGCTTGTGTGTCCCTGATCCCCCGTAGGCCTGCGCGACCAGGCGACCGACGTTCAGTGGAGCGTTCTAATACAGGCGCCGCAATCTAACCAAACTGGCGCGGTGATGAGCTGCGCGGGGGCCGCCGGTCAAATTTGAACCGGGCGGTGGGATCCTGACCGGCAGGTCAATTGCCTTGTCACCGCAAAGAAAGGCCCGCCTGTACAGGCGGGCCAGTCGCTAAGGGAGGAACGCGCCCTCGCAAAGACGCGAAGCCACGCTAGCCTCCGATCGGCCGGCAATCAAGTAAAGAGATAAATGTATTTCGCGGACGCGCCGCCACGGGCGAGGACCTCCTTAGGCGGAGCGCAGCCCTCGGTCGCCGCGCGGCTGCGACCCAGCCGCCTTCGCCTCGGTTCGCCGAGCGTTTCCCGGCGCAGGAGAGCAACTCAATGCGAACGCCGAGCAGCGAAGGTGAGGGGACGACGTGCGGAATGAACTACCCTTATCTCCGCGCGCGGACATAAAACGCCGAGCGCGAGGCGTCTGCCTGCAGGTGGCGCCCCTCGGAGTAGTCGAATGAACTAACTATATATTGACGCGGCGCCTGACTTCCTGCGAACTTCGCTGAAAGAGAGCGGGGTGGGCCTGGGTGCTAGGCGGCGAGGGTTATTGAGCGCCGACGTGGCGCCTCGTGCGGCGTCCCTTGCGCCGTCACCTGGCAGCCGCCGACATCGCAGCGCGACGTCGAGAGCGTGAGCCGCTCACCGCTGCCTCATCTGACAGATACTGGGAGGACACAAGTTGCAGGACGCCAACCGGGAGGCGGAAGCCTCGGGTCGGGACGCAATCGGATTGCGCGGCCTCTTCTCCCCGAAGGCAGTGGCGCTTGTCGGAGCCGGCTTCGCACTGGCCGGGTTTGCTCTGGCGGGAGGCGCCTCCGCCCTTGGCGCCTTGCCGCAGCACCCCGGAATCGAGCCGCAATCCCCCCAGCCGGGCGTTGCATCCGCTCCGAGTCAGGCTCAGGTCGATCGCGGGCGCGCCGCCTATATGAGCGCGTGTGCGTCCTGTCACGGCGCGCAGCTGCAAGGCGCCGGAGCTCCACAGCTGGCGGGGCCTTCATTCGCTAAGCGTTGGTTGAGCCCGGTTAGCGAGGGGCTGCGGCAGGCGGTGGAGCGCATGCCAAAGCAGGCGCCAGGCAGCCTCGCTCCGCGGGCCTATGCCGACATCACCGCCTTCATTCTGGCGACGAACGGCGCGGGCCCGGCTAAGGCGAAGGTTGCGGCGGGAAGCGCACAATCCCGTAGCAAAAGTAAGCCCAAGCTCGGCAAGGCTCCCGTCGCGGCGCTTTTGCCGTCAGCTCCGAGGAGCGTCGCGCGCGCCAGTTCTTCCGGACCGTCCGATGCGGAACTCGTCGCCGCGTCTGAAGAGGACTGGCTGAGCTATAACCGTGACCTTCCGGGCACGCGCTATTCGCCGCTCAGCCAGATCAATGTCGAGACGGCAGGGCAATTGCAGCCAGTCTGCATCCTGCAGACTGGGGAGACGAGCGGTTTCCAGTCGAGCCCGATCGTCTACAAGGGCATCGGTTACGCCTCGACCGTCTACAGCGTCTACGCGTTCGATGCGACGAACTGTGAGCGCAAGTGGGCTCACAAGTACACCGCCACCGACGTCGAAGCTCTCACGACCAATCGGGGCATCGCCCTTTACGAGGGCAAGATCTTTCGCGGCACGACGGACGGCCATCTGCTCGCGCTGGACGCCCGTTCCGGCGCGGTGCTCTGGGACGCTCGTGTGACGGACGGCTCCAGCGGCGCTTATGTCGCCGCCGCTCCGGTCGTCTTCAAGAACCGCGTCTACGTCGGAACCGCCGGCGGCGATTACGGGGTCCCCGGGAAAATCTTCGCCTTCGATGCGGTGACCGGAGGGCTCGTCTGGACCTTCAACACCATCCCAAAGAAGGGCGAGCCGGGCTCCGAGACCTGGCGGAAGGGCCACGAGACAGGCGGGGGCGCTTCATGGACGTCGATCGCGATCGACCCGGCCGAAGGCGTGATCTACGTTCCGGTCGGCAACCCCGCGCCTGATTTCAACGTCGAGGCTCGTCCCGGGCGCAACCTCTACACCAACTCCATCGTCGCGCTGGACGCCCAGTCCGGGCAGTTGCGCTGGTACGTCCAGCAGTCGCCAGCCGACTATCATGACTTCGACACCTCGGCGCCGCCGGTCCTCTACGAGCAGGGCGGCCGCCGCTACATGGCCGTGGGCACCAAGGACGGCCATGTCTACGTCTATGACCGGGACACGCACGCCCTTCTCTCCAAGACGCCAGTCACGACGATCAAGAACGCCGAGCTTCCCTTGAGCCGGGGGAGGGCCCGCAAGCTCCTTGTCTGTCCGGGGCCGCTCGGCGGAGTCGAGTGGTACGGGCCGGCCTACAGCCCGCAAGCCAACGCCTTGTTCGTCGGCGCCAACGACTGGTGCGCCGAGGAGTGGCTTGAGCCGACCGCATTCAAGGCGGGCGCGGTCTACCTCGACGGCGTCGCAGATTTCGCCGCCGAGCGGGTGGGACGGCTCACCGCCCTGGACTCCGCAACGGGTCAGCCACGTTGGTCCTATCGCGCGCCCGCCCCCATGCTCGGCGGGGTGACCCCGACCGCGGGCGGCGTGGTCATGACGGGCGGCGCCGACGGATACTTCATGGTCTTCGCCGCGAGCGACGGCCGGATCCTCTACCGGTTCAATACGGGGGGTGCGATCGGCGGCGGCGTCTCGACCTACCAGATTGGGGGGCGCCAATATGTTGCAGTGGCTGCGGGCACCCGCACTTTTGCGGCATATGGCGTAGAGGGGGCGCCGACGCTGGTGGTCTTTGGATTGCCGATGAAACCTCAGCCTTAAGGCCGACAGCGCTCCGGGGGCTGCACCGAGACCTCGAGCTACGCCGGGGCCGTGTACTTGACGAATTGCGATAACCGTATCAAGTACGCCGAGCGCTCAATTCCGCGGCGATCATAACGGCTGCACACGGCGTAGACCGATTGAGTAATAGGAAAATGCGGCAGAACCTTCCGCGGGATATGCTCCTGGAAATGTACCGCCGCATGCGGCGGATCCGCCTGTTCGAAGATTGCGCCGAGGAAGTTCACCGCAACGGCGAGATCCGCGGCTCGCTACATACTTCCCACGGCCAAGAGGGCGAGATCGTCGGTGCGTGCATGGCGCTGCGCCCGGATGACTTCATGGTCGGCAATCACCGCAGCCACGGCCATCCGATCGGCAAGGGCGCCCAACTGAATGCGCTGATGGCCGAGCTGCTCGGGCGCAAGACCGGAGTATGTCAGGGCAAGGGCGGCTCGATGCATCTCGCCGACTTCGCGGTCGGCAGCCTGGGGGAGACCAGCATCGTCGGTTCGGGCATTCCGGTCGCCGCCGGCGCTGCGCTGGGCGCGCTGATGCGCGGCGCCGACCAGGTCACGCTGTGCTTCTTCGGCGACGGGGCTTCCAACGAGGGCACGTTCCACGAAGCCTTGAACATGGCCGCGAACTGGAAGCTGCCGGTCATCTTCCTCTGCGAGAACAACGGCTACGCCGTCAGCACGCCGATCGCGACGACCGCCGCCGTGGCGAACATCGCCGAACGCGCCGCGGGATATGGCATGCCGGGCGTGGTGGTGGACGGACAGGACATCATCGCCGTCTACGACGTCGTGAGTGAAGCGGTTCGCCGCGCCCGGGCGGGCGAGGGGCCGACGCTCGTCGAGGCCAAGACCTATCGCTATCTCGACCATGCGGCCAACCTCGGCCGGGACCTCTGCTACCGCACCGATGAAGAGATCGCCGCTTGGCGCAAGCGCGACCCGATCCCCCTGTTCGCCGAACGGCTGACGAAGGAGTTCGGGGTGAAAGCCGCGGAAGTCGAGGCGATCGACTCCGAGGTGGCGCAAACGGTCGCCGCCTGTCTCGAGTTCGCGCGCAGCAGTCCGTTTCCGGACGCGTCGGAAGCCTTCACCGACGTCTACGGTGATCGCCTGGCGGCCGTGGGCTGAGAGGAGCTCGGACGGATGGCCAGCAAAACCTACCTCGAAGCCATCCGTGATGCGCAGTTCGAAGAGATGTCCCGCGACCCGATGGTCTTCATCATGGGCGAGGACGTCGAGAGCAATATGTTTGGGACCTTCTCCGGACTCAAGGAGACGTTCGGAGCGCATCGGGTGCGGAACACGCCGATCGCCGAAGCCGGCATGACGGGCCTGGCCATCGGCGCCGCAATGGTCGGGACCCGTCCGATCGTCGACTACACCATGGCCCCGTTCCTTTATCCGGCGATGGACCAGATCGTCTCGATGGCGGCCAAAACCCGTTACCTGTATGGCGGCCAGGCGCAGGTGCCGGTCGTGATGCGCGCGAACATGATTTACGGCAACGGCAACGCTGCGCAGCATTCGGACCGTCCCTACAGCATGTTCATGAACATGCCGGGCCTGAACATCATGGTCCCCTCGAACGCCTACGACATGAAGGGGCTGCTCAAGACGGCTATTCGTAACAATGATCCGGTGCTGTCGTTCGAAGATGCGGCGCTGTGGTCGAACAGGTCGGAAATTCCCGACGACGAATACCTCGTTCCTTTCGGCGTGGCCGACGTAAAGCGCGAAGGCGATGACGTCACGGTCTTCGCGATCGGCGCGATGGTCCACCTGGCGCTGGCGGCAGCCGAGCAGCTCGCCGGCGAGGGCATCTCATGCGAGGTGATCGACCCGCGCACGCTCAACCCGCTCGATCGTCAGACCATCCTCCGATCTGTGCGAAAGACCGGCCGCTTCGTGGCCGTCGACAGCGCGTTCGAGGCCTGCAGCGCGGCCAGCGAGGTCTGCGCCATGGTGGCGGAACAGGCGTTCTGGGATCTTCGCGGACCGGTGCGACGGGTCGCGACCGCCAACACCCATATTCCGTTCGCCCAGACAATGGAGGCGCAGCTCTATCCGACGGTCGAGAAGGTCATCGGCGCCGTCCGCATCGTTCTCGACTGAAGACCTCGTGACCAGCCCGGGACGCGCGCCATGACCTTCGAATTCCGTCTTCCCCAGTACGGGATGGGGATGACCGACGGAACCATCGTCGGTTGGTCCAAGGCCGAGGGCGATCAGCTTCTCGAGGGCGAGCCGCTGGTCGAGGTGGAAGCTGCGAAAACGACGGTGGAGGTGGCGGCGCCGGTCTCAGGCACGCTCAGGACAATCCTGGTTGGTCCAGGCGCCAATGTGCCGGTGCAGACGGTGATCGCACTGATCGAAGTCGCGGGCGTTACGCCCGGCGCCGCCGCGCCGGCGCGCAGCGCCGAGGGGATGCAATCGGGGCAGGATTGCGCATCTACACCCATAGCGCGTCGTATGGCCGAGCACGCCGACCTTGACATCGCCGTCGTCTCCGGCAGCGGTCCGCGCGGTAAGATAATGAAAGCCGACGTGGAGGCCACCCTCCAGCGGCGCGCGGCCGAGGGCGCGGCGGGTGAGAGGGTGCAGGTCGAGCCCCGCGCGCGGCGCGCGGCGAAGGAGCTGAACGTCGACCTGGCCCAGATTACCGGCAGCGGCCGGAACGGGCGCATTGTCGAGGCCGACGTGCGTGCGTTCGGTGAATGGCGGCGGGGCGAGACTCTGGTCGGGCCGAAGGTCGCGCAACTCCCAGCTCCCTCGGGCGCGGGCTTCGTGGACGTCCCGCACAGCCGGATGCGTCGGATCGCTGCGCAACGTCTCACCGAGTCAAAGCAGCAGGTCCCGCACTTCTACCTCGTCGCACACTGCGAGGTGGATGCGCTCCTGGCTCTTCGTCAGGAGATCAACGAGACCATCGGCGAGCCCAGGTTGTCGCTCAACGACTTCGTCGTCCGCGCGGTGGCTCTGGCGATGGCGGCCGTGCCTGACGCCAACGTCACGTGGCAGGAGACCGCGCTGCGCCGCTTCGAACGTGTCGACGTCGCCGTGGCGGTGGCGACATCAGACGGATTGATCACCCCGATCATCCGCGGCGCCCAAGCCAAATCGGTGCGTTCGATCGCCATCGAGGCCAAGGCGCTCGCCGGCCGGGCGCGGGACGGGCGGCTTGCGCCTGAGGACTACACAGGGGGCGCCGTCACGGTCTCCAACCTCGGCATGTATGGGGCGGAGGAGTTTTCGGCGATCATCAATCCGCCGCAGTCGTGCATTTTCGCAGTCGGTGCGGCGAGCGAACGGCCGGTGGCCCGCCACGGCGTGCTTGCGGTGGCGAATGTCATGACCTGCACCGTTTCTTTCGATCACCGCGCTGTAGATGGCGCGGCCGGGGCAAAGTTGCTCGCGAAATTCAAATCTCTCATCGAACATCCGCTAACTCTGCTAGTATAGGACGCACATCAATGACGAAGATCCGCTTTGTTGAACACAGCGGCAAGGTTCATGAGATCGACGCCAAGGACGGGGTCTCTGTCATGCGCAACGCGTTGTCCCACAATATACCCGGGTTGGACGCCGAGTGCGGAGGTAATCTTTCCTGTTCGACGTGCCACGGGTTCATCGATCCGCAATTCTATGATCAATTGCCGTCTCCGAGCGAAAATGAAAAAGTCATGATCGAATGCACGGTCGATCCTAGGGAAAATAGCCGACTCACTTGCCAGATTCTGGTCACGCCAGAACTCGAAGGCATGACGGTCACGTGGCCAGAATCCCAATACTGAGCCTCTCGACTGCCGGAGGCCTATGTCCATGGCGCGATGTGAGGGCGCGCTCCGCTCGAGAAGGCCGCCTCGGCGACGCGCCGCTGGGCAAAACGTCGCCATTCAGATTACTCTTTACGAAGGAGGCCTGATTGTGTTAGTCCGGCTTGTCTAGGTATCTCGCGCGCTTCGATGGTTTGGGGCGGCGAGTTGAGGCTAATAAGTCGAACTCAATAAGAAGGACGCTGGAAGCCCGAAATGAGGGCGCAGCCGGCGGCAATTGGAGGGAACATCTCAATGAATGCTCGGGAACTGCTCCGGTCGAGCGCCATTGGCCTACTCGCCGCCACTGGCTGTGCTCAGGTCGCCAGCGCGCAGGCTGCGCCGCCGCCCACGACCGATACAGTGGGGGAGGTGGTGGTGACCGCCCGCCGTCAGGCGGAGAATCTTCAAACCACGCCGGTGGCGGTGACCGCGGTCACACCCCGAGACATCCAGGAGCGTGGAATCCTGAACATTCAGGACGTGGCGAAGATCACCCCCAACATGGCCATCCGCCCAAATCTGATCGGCAAGTACACGCCGCAGGTGACGATCCGCGGCCAGGTGCAGCAGGATGCATTGATCACCCTCGATCCGTCGGTCGGGGTGTACGTCGATGACGTCTATGTCGCGCGCGCCTACAGCGCGCTGTCAGACCTCCTGGACGTCGCCGGGGTGGAAGTCCTGAAGGGTCCTCAGGGTACGCTTTACGGACGCAACACCACGGGTGGGGCGATCAAGATCACGACACAAGAGCCTTCCCTGCTCGACTACACCGGCTATGTGAAGGTGGGCCACGGCAACTTCGAGCAATGGGACGCTGAAGGCGCAGTCAGCATTCCCATCATCAAGGACGTGCTGGGAATCCGCTACGCGGCTGCCCACCACGAGCACGCTGGCTACACCCATACCTATGTGGTCAATCAGCTGCCGGCTTTTCCATCCATTCCGGTGGCGTTCGGCGCGGTCCTCGGGGGCGCCCATGCCGACCTGACGCCGGTGCGGGAGGTCAACAGCGATGACCGCAGTTCCGACGACCAGCGCCTGACTATCCTGTGGCGCCCGACGGAGAAACTGAAGTTCACCCTGACGGGATCGACCTTCCGCGCCAAGGACAACGGCATGTTGTCCGTGAACATCTACGGCGACATAGGCAGCCTGAACCTCCCGGGCTTCTTAACCAACGGCCTGGCGGCCCGGCCGTTGGATTTCTTCACGACGTCTCCACAACGGAAAGCCGACTTCTATTCGGCGCTTTCGCCGGTGGCGCCGGTGACATCGACGAACAATTCGTCCGCGACGCTGACCAGCGACTACCAGATCACGGACAATCTCGATACCAAGCTCATCGTCAGCTATATGAGGTCGCACAACCTCACGATTACGAACGCCGCCGGCATCGTCACCCCGACCATCGCCTTCATTCAGTTCGAGCCGGAGATACACGCGTCGCAACGGCAGTTTAGCGGGGAATGGCAGGTCAGCGGACACGCGCTTGACAGGCGGCTCAACTGGATCGGCGGCCTCTACTACTTCAAGGAGAACGGGGAGGAGGATCAGCCGGCGAACACGCGGATCCTCGGGTCAAACGCAACCTCCGTGCGCTTCCATGGCGAGGCGGAGAACACCTCCCGGTCCGCCTACGGCAGCGTGACCTACAAGTGGACGGATCGCTGGAGCACCTCCGGCGGCATCCGCTACACGGAAGACCAGAAGGGCGTCCTCGGCCTCAATCGGACGCACGCCGACGTCTGCGTCTATGGCCCCGGTCCGGGGATCATCACCTCCACGACGCCCGGCGGCCCGTGTGCGCTGGATCGAACCGACAAATTCACCAACACCAGTTGGGAACTCTCGACCGACTACCAGTTCACCGACAACCTTTACGGCTACGTCAAGGTGAACACTGCCTATCGCAGCGGCGGTGAGCAAATCCGCGCGGTGGATCCGGTGAGCGCGCAGCCGTTCGAGCCGGAGAAGGTGCTCAATTTCGAAGGTGGCCTCAAAGCTGAGCTGTTTGACCGCCGTGTCCGTCTAAATGGCGCGATCTTCCACACGAACTACCGTGATATCCAGCTGAGCCGCGTGGTGTCGCCACCGGTCGTCCCGACCGTGACGTTGATTGTGCGGAACGGCGGGAAGGCGACGGTGGACGGCTTCGAACTGGAGACGGTGGCCCGCGTCACGCACAACCTGACATTGCAGGCGGCCACCGGCTACACCAATTTCGCATTTGACGATCCCACCTTGCACCAGATCAACACGCCCAAATGGACCGCAGACGCCTCGGCGATCTACGAGTTCCCGGTCTCGGTCGGCGATGTGAGCCTGCGGGTCGACTACAGCTTCACCGGTTCGCAATACAATGACCAGGCGAAGGCCAGCTACTCTTATGTTCCATCCTACTCGCTGCTCAATGCGCGTGCGGCGCTCACTTTGACAAACCGGGTTGAGCTCGCGTTGTGGGCCCGGAACCTGACGGACCGCCAATACTTTGTCGGCGGCAACCACAGCTCGGACCTTTTGGCCTTCGGCGTCGGGGCGCCCCGCACCTACGGCGCGGAGGTTAGCTACCATTGGTGACCGTACGTTCGGCCGCCGGACGAACCGGCGGCCGACCCGCTTGCTAGATCAGCAGCGATCCGGCGGTTTGGGTCGAGGGCAGGGCGCGGTCGCGATCACCCTGGCTGCTGACATCGCTGTCGCCCGCGGGCGGCGAGAAGATGTCCAAGCACGCACTTCGGCCGTCTGCGCAGACCGCCAGAACCTGCGCCTTCACACGCACGGTTCTCGCCATCCCTCGCGCCTCGCCGCGGATCAGAACCGCCAAGGCCTTCGTAGACGCCAAGGGCTCTAGCCACACCCGAGGAGGTTGCGCGCGACCTCCCGCGCGAGAAGGCGAATTACGGCTTTCCGAGCATCAGATCCGCCGCGCGCCACGCGGTGGCGAGCACCGGCGCCGTTGTGTTCGCCGAGACCATCGAGGGGAAGATCGAGGCGTCTACGACGCGCAGTCCGTCGACACCCCGCACGCGGCACTCGGTGTCGACCACGGCTTCCGAATCGCTGCCCATCCGCGCGGTGCCACAGGTGTGGTTGCCCCAGGTGCCCTTGGTCCGGACAAGCTGCAGGATCTCCTCGTCGGATTGCACCGCGGGACCAGGAAAAGTTTCGGCGTCGATGAAGGGCTTGAGCGGCTCGGCCTCAAACAGGCGCCGGACATATCGGACCATTGCAACCGTTATCGCGCGGTCGTAGTCGGTGGTCAGCTGGTTGGGGGTGATCCGCGGGAAGTCCAGGGGATCGGCGGACGCGAGGCGCACCTGGCCGCGGCTGGTGGGCCGCGAGGGATAGATCAGGCACTGCATGCCCGGATGCGCCTCGAATTGGGGCTTGGTCGCGCCCGGCACGCGGGAAAACGGCGAGATGAACATCTGGGTGTCCGCCGTCTTGGACTGCGGCAAGGTTTGCGCAAAGCCCATAATCTCATGCGAGCCGTAGGACATGATCCCACGTCGACTGAGAAAGTACTTGATCGCGTTCCACCACAGCCGCGGACCGGAGAACTCCCGATTGTTGCTCCGACCTTTCTTGAGGCGCCATTGAACAGCGATCCCGCGATGGTCCGCCATGTTGGCGCCGACGGTCGGGCGGTCCACAAGCACAGGAATGCCATGGGACCGCAGCTCATCGGCCGGACCGATGCCGGAGAGCATCAACAGCTTCGGGGTTTCCAGCGCGCCCGCGCAACACAGCACCTCGCGCTTGGCGCGCAATGTCCTGGGCGCCCCGCGACTAACGCATTCCACGCCGCGGGCGGTCTTGCCCTCGAACAGGATCTTGGTGGCGCTGGTTTCCGTCAGGACGGTGAGATTGCGGCGGTTGCGAACGGGCTTGAGGTAGGCGTCGGCGGCGCTCATCCGCCGTCCGTCACGGATCATGGCCGTCTGGCGACCGATGCCGGTCTGGTCGTCGGCGTTGACGTCTTCCTTGACCGGAAGGCCGATGGCGTTCGCGGCCTCGAGCACCGCTTCGTTCGGCGCATACCGATACCTGTTTACGATGACATGCATGGCGCCGCCAGCGCCGCGGCTCTCGCCCGCTCCCAGTTCATGGTCCTCGATCGCGCGAAACGCCTCGCGCATGGTCCTCCAGCCCCAGCCGGTGGCCCCCATCGCCTCCCAGTGATCGTAGTCTTCCGGCTGACCGCGCGAATAGGCCATGCCATTGACGGAGGTCGAGCCGCCAAGTGTCTTGCCACGCACCCAGAACTGACGCTGGCCGCTTTGGTCGGGCTCCAGCGGATAGAAGCTGACGAACCGCGAGCCGAAGAGCAATTTGCCGTAGCCCTTCGGCATGTCGATGAGATAGCTGCGGTTCTCCAGGCCGGCCTCAAGCAGGGCCACCGAGACCGATGGGTCCGCGGAGAGCCGGTTGGCCATGACGCACCCCGCGGGGCCGGCGCCGATGATGATGTAATCGAAGGTGTCACTCATGCGAACTCTGCGGGCGCACCCACCACCGTCTTGATCTCCGTAAAAGCGAACACGCCCTCGGGTCCGTTCTCGCGGCCGATGCCGGAGTCCTTGAAGCCGCCAAAGGGAAGGCGCGGGTCCATGTAGAAGGTGTTGAGGCCGAGGGTGCCGGCGCGAATGCGCTTGATCGCTTCATATCCGCGGCGCTGATCGGCCGTGAAAACCGCGCCGGCCAGGCCGTAGGGTGTGTCGTTGGCGATCGCGAGCGCCTCTGCGTCGCCGCCGTCATAGGGAATGATGACGCCGACCGGACCGAAGATTTCTTCGCGGGCGATGGTCATGGTGTTGTCGACATCGGTGAAGAGGGTGGGCTCGACGTACCAGCCCCGATCCATGCCGGCCGGCCGGCCGCCGCCCGCCACCAGGGTCGCGCCTTCGTCACGACCGGCCGCGATCAACCCTTCGATTCTCCGACGCTGCCGCTCCGCCACGACGGGCCCGACGTGGGTCTCCAGGTCGAACGGGTCGCCGGTGACCAGCTTTCGCACCTCCGCCTCCATGGCTTCGGTAAATTCCTTGGCGCGCGCCCGGGGGACCAGCACGCGGGTCAGGGCTGCGCAAGCCTGCCCATTGTTGAAGGCCAGGCCGAACGGCACGGCATGAGCGGCGACCACCTCCGGCGAGGCGTCGTCCAGCGCCACGGCGGCCGACTTGCCGCCGAGTTCCAGTCCGACCCGGCGAAGGTCGCGGCCGCAGATCTCGGCGATCTTGCGACCCGCCGCGGTGCTGCCGGTGAAGGCGACCTTGTCGATCCCTGCGTGACGGACGAGATGATCTCCCGCCTCGCGGCCGCCGGGGACCAGGTTGAACACCCCGGCCGGCAACCCCGCGGCGTGGCAGGCCTCCGCCAGTACGTAGGCGTCAAGCGGCGCCTCGGGCGACGGCTTGGCCACAACCGTGCAGCCGGCGACCAGCGCGGGCGCGAACTTCATCAAGAGCAGCGTGAGCGGACCATTCCACGGGGTAATCGCCGCGACAACGCCGATCGGCTCGCGCCGGATCAAGGCGGGACCGACCTGTCCCTGGCGCTGCTCGACGAAGTTCAGCGTCTGCCCCAGGTCCGCGTAGTAATCGCACATGTCGGCCGGCGCGCCAGGGAAGCGACCCAGCCGCGCCATCGGGCCGCCCATTTCCGACGAGATCAGCTTGGCGATGTCCGGGCCTTGTTCGCGCAGATGGGCGGCGATCTTGCGCAGATACTCCGCACGTTCCGCGACGTCGAGGTAAGGCCATTCGCTGCGGTCGAAAGCGGCGCGCGCGGCCTCAACCGCCGCATCGATGTCCTCGGGTCCGGCGCCGGGACAGGACCCGAAGAGCTCTTCGGTTCGCGGCGAGATGATTTCGATCACCTCGCTGGAGCGCGGCTTCACCCAGGCGCCGTTAATATAGAAGCTGTCGCGGTGGAGGGGGATGGACATGGCGGCCTCGGAGCGGTTCAGGGGGTCAGGACAACGGCGCGGCGCGCGAAGCGCCACCCTTCAGCGGTGCGGCGGTATTCATCGACGTAGCGCCCAGTCAGATCCGCGCCAGTGATGCTGCTGCGGGCTTCGAAGCTGGTCGTCGCCCGCGCGGCATGGCCCTCGATCGTGAGGTCGGATTCGAGCAGCCGATGGTAGCCCTCGCCAGCCGGCGGCATGTTCGCCACCGCCTTGCGGAACTTGTCCTTGGTGCGGATTTCCTTGCCGCCGACCTGGACGAGCACGGCGTCGTCCGTGAAGAGCTCCGCGAAGCCTGCGGCGTCGCGCGCATCAAACAGGCGCCCATAAGCGAGCTGCAAGGCGAGAATCTCATCGCGATCGCTCATGCTCTCCTCCCGGATCTCCCCCGACGCGTTCGCCGCGCCCCCTCTTATAGAGTTATCGCAATTCAGGAGTAGCTCCGGGCCGCGATAAGTCAAGGTCGTCCCGACCCGTATCGCCGGCCCCGAAGCGAGCCCTCAGGTCGCGTCTCAATAGCTTCCCGCTGGCCAGGCGCGGCAGGGCGTCCACGAACGCGATGCTCCGCGGACATTTGTAGGCGGCGAGCCGTTGGCGGCAGTGGCCGATCAGAGCCGTCGCCAGTTCGTCCCCCGGCAAGACATCCGGTGCGACCTGGACGATCGCCTTGACTTGCTCGCCGTATTCGGGATCCGGCAGCCCGATCACCCCCACGTCGAGCACAGCGGGGTGGGCTTGCAGTGCGGCCTCGACTTCCTGCGGGTAAATGTTCGCGCCGCCAGAGATTATCAGGTCGACCTTGCGGTCACCGAGGTAGAGGTAACCATCCTCATCGAGCCAGCCCATGTCGCCGAGGCTCGCCCATCCCTGGGGATGGAAATAGCTCGCGGTCTTGTCGGGGGCCTTATGGTACTCAAACTGCGGCGCGCCCTCGAAGAACACAGTTCCCATGACTCCGGGCGGGCATTCCTGCCCCTGGTCATCGAGGATGTGGATGGCGCCGGTGCGGCTGCGTCCCACTGTGCCGGGACGCGCGAGCCATTCCGCCGAGGAGGCGGTCGTAAAACCTGCCCCTTCGCTGCCGGAATAGTATTCGTGGATGCACGGGCCCCACCAGTCGATCATAGCCTGCTTGACGTCGGCTGAGCAGGGCGCCCCAGCGTGAACGGCGCTCTCGAGTGAAGACAGATCATAGCGGGCCCGGACCTCGGCGGGCAGGCGCAATAGACGCACGAAGTGCGTCGGCACGAACAGCGCATGGGTGATCCGATGCGCTTCGATCGCCGCGAGCACCGCCTCGGCGTCGAAGCGGCGAAGCAGGACGACCGTCGCGCCGAGCGCCACGGCCGCGTTCGTCCAGCCGAACGGCGCGGCGAAATAGAGCGGCGCAGGCACCAGCAGCCGGGTGGCCGGGCCCAGCCCGAACAAATTGGCGTAGAAGGTTTCGATCGGCCGTTGCTGTCCATAGGCGAGGGGGCCGAGGGGGCGCAGAATGCCCTTCGGGCGGCCGGTCGTGCCCGAGGAATAGTACATCACTGGCCCGTCGAACTCGCCCGGCGGCTGTGAGGCGGGCTCGCCGGCGATTTCGCTCTCGAGCGCCAGCAGTCCGGGCCTCGCCTCGCCGTCCGTGAGGCGTACGCGCGGCTCGTCCATCCCTGCGATCACTTCGGCCAGCGTCTCGGCGAGCGCGTCGGAGACGACAACCGCTCGTGCATCTGAATCGGCGAGCACATAGGCGATCTCGTCACGCGCGAGCTGCCAGTTGACGGGGACCAGCCGTTGCCCGCTGCGACGAGCAGCCCAGGCGACGACGGGCATCGTCAGGTAGTTTTGCAACAGAGCCGCCACCCGGTCACCGGGTTCAAGGCCGCGCCGGCGCAGAAAGTTCGCCAGCTGCGCAGAGCGGCGGTCAAGTTCGCCGAAGGTCAGCCGGTCCCCGCCGAAGATAGCGACGGCGAGCTTACCGGCAGGATACTGTCCGATCGGCATGGCGGCCTAGCGCGATTTTGCATGCAGCCGCATGCGGACCTGCGTGCGGAACTCGTCGGCGCCGATGAGCAGGGCCTGGTTCAGGACGTTGGTCGTCCACTCGCGTTCCATTGTCGATTCGTAGCCCCGGTGGATCGCCGCCTTCGCGGCCGCGAAGGCGGGCGCCGGGAGCGAAGCCATCATCAGGGCCTGCTCCTCGGCGCGGGCCACGATCGCGTCGTCTTCGACCAGTTCGTCGAGGAGCCCGATCCGAAGCGCCTCGTCCCCGCCGACGATCTTCGCTTGCAGGATCATGCGCTTGGCGTGGCTTAGCCCGACAATCCGCGGCAGCAGCACTGCGCCGCCCAGCGGGGGGATTAGGCCGAGCTGCAGCCAATTTTCGCCGAACGAGCTGCGCGCCGAGCCGACGCGCAGGTCGCAAGCCAGCGCGATCTCGCAGCCGACGGTGATGGCGGCGCCGTTGACGGCGGCGACCGTCGGCTTGGGCGACTTCCAGAGCCGTTCGGTAACCCCTTTGAACCAGGTGTAGATGCTGTGGTTGACCCCGGAGGCGGGCGCATCCAACAGGCCCTTGAGGAACTCGAAATCCGCCCCGGCGGCGAAATTGCGTCCGGCGCCGGTAATTACGATCGCGCACACCTGTGTATCGGCCACGGCCGTGTCGATGGCGTCGCACAGCTGCTGCATGGTCTGCGGCCGCAAGGCGTTCGCCACTTCAGGGCGGTCGATCAGGATACGGGCGACACCAGCGTCGGTGACGGTGAAGCTGACATCGCGGTCGTCGCCCATCGGGCTCAGCTCCTGTAGGGTGTCATCGGTGCGGCGGGCGGCAGCTTGGCCAGGCCTTTCGTTCGGCTGGCGACGAGGATGGTCGCCGTGGCGGTGATGTTCTGCTGGCCGCGCTGGTTGGCGCCGGCGATCTCGACCTCAATCAGCGGACCGAGAACCGGATCATCCCGCACCTCGGTGATGCGGCCGCTCATCCAGGTCACGTCGCCGATGTAGTTGAAGGCGCGGAGTTCGTAGCGAAGGCGATGGATGAAAGCATCGTCGCCCGCAAAATTCGTCAGATAGTGGCAGACGAACACATAGCGCATTGGCCCGATGTCGTAGATGCGCTGCACGCCGACCTTCTGCGCAAGATCGGTGTCCCAATGGACGCGCTGAACGGTGTCCCAGTTGTTGTAGGCGTCGCGGGAATAGAAACCCCGCAGCCGTTTGCGGTTTTCATACGCTAGCCGGAACGGCGGGTTGCCGTAGGTGAACCAGCCGCCGCCCATGTGCATGTTGATAAGATCGGTGATGGTCAGCGGTCCCTTGACCATCGGCGGAAGCTCGTCGCCGACTTTCACGTCTTCGATATAGAGGGTGTCGGCGCCGCGGCGATATTCATTGTCATAGGCGGCTTCGATGCGGGCCAGTTCCTCGTCGCTGTAATGCGGCGGACTGTCCTGTTCCTTCCGCTCGGTGCGATCGCTCGCCTCGCCGCGTTCGACGTGAACGAACCAGCGCGAACTGGTGATGGCGACGTCTTCGTCCTGATTCCAGAAGCAGTTGGCGTTGTCGACCAGGACGCTTCGCTTGCCGAAGCTGCTCTCCTTCGGCGTGACGCTGGCGAGCCATTCGGCCTTGTAGATCTCGTCGCCCGCCCGGATCGGGCGGTGGAAGAAATATTCCGCGCCTGAGTGGAACAACTGGACCCCGCGAAGAGCGCTCCGAGTCTCCGATTCCAGCGCCGGATCCGGGAAGGGCGACCGGTCCCAGCCCATCGACCATTCGAACCCGGGCGGCGCGACCGAACCCGCCCAGCGGCTAGCTGCAGCATGGGCGGGATTGAAATAGAGCGGATTATCGTCGCCGATCGAGATCGCCCAGCGTCGGATGGCGTCCGGCGACGCGGTCGGGTTGTGGGGGACGCTGAGCCAGCCCTTCCGCAGGGTGGGGTTCGTGAACCCGATCCGGCGGCGCATCATCTCGATATCTTCGTCGCGAATTCGCCCGATGACGAGATCCTTTGACTTCGACATTTCGTTTCCGGTCGTCATTGCGATTACTCTATATGGCCCTCTCCGCGTCATGCAAGGGAAAAAGCAGGGGCGTGTTGCGGGAGGGTGAGCTAAAAGAGATAATTCTGTACATGGCCGCGCGGCCGATTTAACGAGAGGGGGGAGTGGAGCAGGGTGAGTACGATGTCCCTCGGTTCACGTATTGATGAAATTTTGGCGCTCGACCCCTCGGCTCCGGCCGTGGAGTTCGAAGGACGATGGCGCAGCTGGGGCGAACTCGCCGTGGCGAAGGCGGCGATCGAATCGGCGCTCGCGGACAGCAAGCTCGAGGGTCCGGTCCGTGTTGGCGTCATGCTGCGCAATCACGTCGACCTGGTCCCGGCTGTCCTTGCGCTGCTCAGCCACGAGCGATGCCTGGTCGTGCTCAACCCGATGCTGCCGGCCGAGAGGGTGGCGGCCGACGTGGTGCAGACCGAGGTGCCGGCGGTGATCGGCCTCGCTGAGGACCTCGAGAGGGCCGCGGAGGCGATCCGGACGGCCAGATGCCTGGCTTTGGAGTTGACCGGCGATCCCAGCCATCCCGTGCGCGTTCGACAGCCGCTCGATCCGGGCGCAGCGCATCGGCGCGACGCCGCCGGGGTGGCGGTCGAGATGCTCACCAGCGGCACCACGGGGACGCCGAAACGCATTCCCATGCGGCGCGGCGGCTTTGAGCAATCTGTCTTCGCCGCGGCGCGCTTCGAAAAAGGCCGCGCTGAAGACGACCAGCCCAGGCTGCGCAGCGGCGTACAGCTGCTAATGGCGCCCTTCGCACACATCGGCGGGCTGCTGGCGCTGATGAACGCCATCGTCGCCGGCCGGCGGGCGACCCTGTTGCGCAAGTTCAACGTCGAAGGGTTCCGCGACGCGGTCAGCCGCCATCGCATCCGGGTCGCCAGCGCGCCGCCGGCCGCGCTGAAGATGATCCTCGACGCCGGTGTCGCCAAGAGCGAGATCGGGTCGCTTCAGGCTTTCCGCACCGGCACTGCGCCCCTCGATCCAGATCTGGCCGACGCCTTTTACGAGCGCTACGGCATCCCCGTGCTGCAGAACTACGGCGCGACGGAGTTCGGCGGCGTCGCCGGTTGGACTCTTGGCGACTTCGAGACCTATCGGGTCAGCAAACGTGGCGCGGTGGGCCGCCTCAACCCTGGCGTGCAGGGGAGGGTGGTGGACGCCGATACCGGGGAGCCTGTCGCCACCGATGCGGCAGGCGTCCTCGAGCTGAAGGCGCCACAGATCGGCGACGGCGCCGGCTGGCTGCGGACGACAGACTTGGCGCGGATCGACGCAGACGGCTTCCTGTTCATCCTCGGCCGCGCCGACAATGTGATTATCCGCGGCGGCTTCAAGGTGCATCCGGAAGAGATTATCCGGGCTGCCGAAGCGCATCCGGCGGTGCGGGAGGCGGCGGTGATCGGTCTGCCCGACGCGCGGCTTGGCCAAGTGCCGGTATTGGCCGTGGTCCCCGCGGCAAGCGCAGGCGCGCTCGATGCCGAGGAACTCACGGCCTTCCTGCGGAAGAAGCTGTCCGCCTATCAGGTGCCGGCCGCGATTTATGCGCTCAGTGACTTTCCGCGGACGCCGTCGTTGAAGATTGACCAGACGGCGCTGCGCGAGATTGTTCAATCGCGAGCCGCGGGTGCGGCCTGATCGCCACGATCCTCCGCCTGCGCGGGCCAAGGCTGGGGCTTGCGCCTCGGATCCGGTTGGGGCGCAGGCCTGAACTCGCACTCGAAGGAGCGCCGCCATGCGCGCCACGGACTATCGCCACCCCAAGGCTGAGCCGGAAGACGCCCCGGGGGCGCGGGCCATGCTGGAGGCGCCGCAAGGCGCCAGGGCGGCGCAAGCGCCCTATGGCAGCGCGGCTACACAGGCCTACGGCATCGGCCTCCTGGTGCTCGTCTATGTGTTCGCCATGCTCGACCGGAGCATGGTCGCGGTGCTGATCCAGCCGATCAAGGCCGAGTTCCACCTTTCCGACACCCAGCTTGGTTTCGTGTCCAGCCTCGGATTTTCGCTCGCATACACCCTGACGGCGTTTCCTTTCGGCTACGCGGTCGATCGCGTCCGCCGCGTCTCTCTTCTTGCGGGCGCCCTGGCCGTTTGGAGCGCCTTGACCTTTGTAAGCGGGTTGATGAGCAGCTTTGTCTTGCTGTGCATCGCGCGCATTGGCGTCGGGCTCGCCGACGGCGGACAACACCCGACCGTCGTGTCAATCGCCGGCGACATAGTGCCTGCGCGACGCCGTGCGACAGCCCTGACGATCATTCATATGGGGATCCCTGCGGGCGCGCTGGTCAGCTTTCTGCTCTCGGGCTGGATCGCACATGAATACGGCTGGCGTTCGGCCTTGCTGGTGGCCGGCGGGCCGGGCGTGCTGCTGGCGGTAGTCATTCTCCTCACCATGCCCGAACCTGCGCGTGAGCATGCCGCGCGCGGCGAGGTCGAGGCGCCGTACGGGGTGGCGCGGTTCTTCGCCATGCTGCGCGCCCGACCTGCGCTTCCCTTGATGCTATTGGCCACCTGCTTCGCCAGCATGAACCTGTCCGCGGTGTCTGTCTGGACGCCCGCATTTCTGATGCGCAGGTTCGGGCTGTCGCTGGCGCAGATGAGCGCCGGCCTGGCGGTCAGCGCCGGAGCTTGCGGCATGATTGGAGCGGCGCTGGCCGGTCCCATCGCGGACCGCTTGGCCAAGGGCAGCCCGGCCGGGATGATCCGCGTCACTGCGCTGCTCTTCCTCCTGCTCGGGCCGCTCACGATCGCGATGGTCGTGGCGCCCAGCATTGGCTTGGCGCTGATGTTCAACGGCCTCCTCAGCGCCATCGTGCCGGCCTACCTGGGTTGCCTCTACAGCTCAATTCTCGGAGCGTCCGCCTCGCCGGCGCGCGGCTTGATGATCGCGACGGTGGCTGTCATCACCAATCTGGTCGGCTACGGGGTCGGCCCGCAGGTGGTCGGCTATCTGAGCGATATTCTTCCGGGAGCGAGCGCCTATGGGCCGCTGCGGTCGGCTATGACCTGCCTCGGCGGCGCAACGGTTGGGGGCGCGCTGCTGATGTTCTACGCCGCGATCGTGCAACGAAGGCGAGACGCAAAATTCGATTTGATCGACGTCTGACGCAGCAGGGCGCGGAAAGAAGGTCGGTTTGTAAGGGGATTGATGATGCAGGCGCTGCAGGTGCTCCGCGTGGGGGACGATTTCGAGGGCGTCCAGGTGGTCGAGGTCGCGGCTCCGCGCGCCGGGCCCGGGCAGGTGCTGATCAAGGTTCGCGCCGCCAGCCTCAATTTCCCGGACCTGCTGATGCCGAAGGGCAAGTATCAGCATAAGCCGGAGACGCCGTTCACCTTGGGAGGCGATCTCGCCGGAGAGGTGGTCGCGGTCGGGGAGGGCGTGTCGCGGATCCAGGCCGGCGAACAGGTCTCAGGGGTCGGCCTCGGCGCCTTCGCTGAATACGCGGTGTTGCCGGAGGCCACCATCGATCCCAAGCCCTCGGCTCTCGACTTTGCGGAAACCGCGGCCTTCGGGGCGGCCTATCTGACGGCCCATGTGGCGCTTTGCGAACGCGGACGCCTGCGGCCGAATGAGTGGGTGCTGGTCCACGGCTCGACCGGCGGCATGGGCCTGGCGGCCGTCGATCTAGCCAAGGCGCTTGGCGCCCGCGTCATCGCGACGTCGACGTCCGACGCGAAGCTGGCCGAAGTCGCCGCGCTTTATGCGCCGGACGCTGTGATCAATGCGCGTAACGGCTTTCGCGAAGAGGTCAAAGCGCTCACCGGAGGTCGCGGTGCGGACATCATTTTCGATCCGGTCAATGGCGATGTTTTTGACGAAAGCATGCGATGCATCGCATTTGACGGCCGCCTTCTGGTGATCGGATTTACCGGAGGTCGGATCGCCAGCGTGAACACCAACCTCCCCATGATCAAGGCCTGCTCGATCGTCGGCGTCCGCGCCGGGGAGTATGGCCGGCGGTTCCCCGAAGCGCGGCGAGCGATCAGCGCCGAGCTACTCAGGCTCGCCGAGGAAAGGCGGATCCGCCCGCATATCGCGGCGCGCTTCAGGCTGGAGCAGTGGCGGGACGCCTTCGCCCTCATGGAGTCTCGGCAGGCGGTGGGCAAGATCGTCTTCGAGATCGGCTGAATCCAGCTGCCACAGGCGTCCGCGCTTGACGGATTTGCAGAGCTTTCGCGCCGCCAAGGGCCAGGCGCCGGCTTCGCAATGGCGCGCCCGTTTTTGTCGTTGGTGACGTTTCAGCCGCCGCCCGCTGCCCCCCATACGGGATCGCGCTTCTCCAAAAAGGCGGCTGGCCCTTCCACGGCGTCCGGATGGGCGCGGTGCCGGATCAAGATGTCGAAGCCATTGGCGTAAGCCTGCGCGAGCGGGAGTTCGAAGGAGTCCCAGACCGCCCGCAGGGAGTCGCGGATCGCCGCCGGAGATCCCTTGGCCACGATCTCGGCGAGCTCCATGGCGCGCGCGAGGAGCTGGTCGGGCTCAACCACCTCCGAAACGAGTCCGGCGGATAGCGCCTGCTCCGCGGTGAGCCGTTCGGCCTTGCCCAGAACAACCATCCGCAGCACCGCGCTGAGCGAGGCTTTGCGCAGCAATCCGATCGGCTCGAGCGCCGTGACCTGTCCGACATTGACGTGGGTGTCGACGAAACTCGCCTTCTGGCTTGCGATAACGATATCGCCATCGCCCACGAAATGCAGTCCGGCCCCGGCGCAGACGCCGTTGACTGCGACAATGGTGGGGACGAAGATCCCAGCCATACGATTGGTGAATTTGGGGACCTGCACCTCAGCTGGATCCGACGTCGTCTCCGCTGCCGCCTTCAATCCGCCGACGTCTGCGCCGGAGCAGAAGGCGCGCCCCGCCCCGGTGATGACGATCACGCGGATGTCCGGGTCCGTCGCCGCCGCGGCGTATTGCGCTTCAAGCGCGTGTTGCATCGGGCGATGCAGGGCGTTCAGCTGTTCGGGGCGGTTGAGCGTCAGAACCAGCACATGTCCGCGACGCTCGACCAGTAGCGTGTCCGACATTTATTCATCCACCTCTTTTGTCGCGCCCCGTTGCCGAGGCGGCGCGTTCTCGGCAGGAATCGTAGCTGTACGTGCGATAACGTCAATGCTGTCCGATAAAGAGTTTGTTGAATCGGCGCTCGATCCGCGGTAGCGCGATGGTGCGCCCATAGGGAGCGCTGGAGCCGAGAGGCGCCGAGCGAGAGGCTGAGATGGATCTGATACCGGACGAGCACCAGCAGCAGATCATCGACCTCGCCTCATCCTACCTCGCCAACGAGCTGCCGCTGAGCCGGCTGCACGCGCCAGCGGGCGCGGAAGGCGCCGAGGTCGCGCGCAAGCGCTTCGCCGAAATGGGGTGGCTGGCGATCGCGTTGCCCGAAGACGTCGGAGGCGCGGGGCTGAGCGTAGTGGAAGAGGCCTTCATCTTCCGAGAGATCGGAAGGGTCGTCGGCCCAACCGCGCCGCTGCCGATCGTCCTTGCGGCCAAGCTGGCGAACGCGTCGGGGCTGACGGCTTTGCGCGATGAACTGATCGCCGGCGAGCATGCCGCCGCCCTGGCGATCGCCGAGGCGCCGCTGCACGCGAGCGGCTCTGGGGTAAGCGGACTTGCGCGCGTCTACGACATCGCCGACGCGACGTGCGCACTCGTCGAGGCTGCAGACGAGGTGCTGTTGCTGGATCTCAGCCAGACCGCCCTGGAGCCGCTGCCCTGGCTCGATCGGGGCACACCGGTGGCGCGGATCGACCTCGCCGGCCTCCCGGTGCTCGCGCGCGCCCCGGCTGCTTCCACCCGCACCAACGGCATGCTGCTCACCGCCGCGATGCTCGTCGGACTGGGTGAAGGGGCCCTGGCGATGATCAACGAATATGCGCGTATCCGCGAGACGTTCGGCCGGAAGATCGGCGCCTACCAGGCCGTGCGCCATCCCATCGCCGAGGGGGCGGCCCGCAACGAGCAGGCCAAGGCGCAACTCTACTACGCCGCGCTCACCTTTGTTGAGGGGCGCGAAGACGCCGAGCTGCAGGCACGTTCAGCCAAGGTGATCGCCCATCGGGCGGCGACGCGCAACGTCGACATCAATATACAACTGCACGGTGCGATCGGGATCACTGACGATCTGCCGGCGCATCACTTCATGAAGCGCGCCTTGATGCTCTCGCCGTGGTTTGGCGGCCGCAAGGAGCATCTCGACGCCCTGCTCAACGCCCCGCTCCAGACGATCTGAGAAACCAGTCATGGATCTGACCTACACCAACGAAGACCTTGCTTTCCGTGAGCAAGCGCGGGCGTGGCTGATGGCCAATGTGCCGACCAGCCCCAGGCCCGCTGACGTGCAAGGCGGAGCCGAGTTCGACAAGGCCTGGCAGCGCAAGCTCTTCGAGGGCGGCTGGGCGGGCGTGAACTGGCCTCAGGAATTTGGCGGGCTCGGGCTTACAGGCGTTCGCACCCTGATCTGGTGGGAAGAGTGCGAGCGCGCGCGGGCTCCGGGATATGAGCGTACGACCATCGCGCTGACCCATGCGGGGCCGACGCTGATCGCTCGCGGCGCCGAGGCGCAGAAGGCGTTTCACCTGCCGAAGATCCTGCGCGGCGAGGCGCTCTGGTGTCAGGGGTTCTCCGAGCCCGGCGCCGGATCGGACCTCGCGGCGTTGAAAACGCGCGGCGTCATCGATGGCGATTATTTGGTGGTCAACGGACAGAAGACCTGGACGTCGGGGGCTGCTACGGCCCAGTACCAGGAACTGCTGGTCCGGACTGATCCGGGGTCGGAGCGCCACAAGGGCCTGACGTGGGTGATCTGCGACATGAGCCTGCCGGGCATCGAAGTCCGCCCCATCCAGACGATGATGGGCGAGAGCGACATCAACGCCACCTTCTACGATGATGTGCGGATCCCGCTCAGCAATGTCGTGGGCGGTATTGGCGAGGGCTGGTCGGTGGCGATGTCGACACTCGCCTTCGAGCGTGGGAACACCTTCTTGCGTGACCAGATTTCGCTGTCCGGCAAGGTCGAGCGGGCGATCGCGCTCGCACGCGCCACGGTAATGGCGAACGGCAAGTGTGCGATTGAGGATCTTGAGATCGCCCGCAAGCTGGCCGAACTCAAGGCCGACGCGCTCAGCCTGCGGGCCATGGCGGTCGCCAACGTCTCGAACATCGACCGGAACGGCTCGCCAGGGCCTGAGGGCTCGATGGTGAAACTGCTGGTCTCGCAGACAAACAAGCAGCTCAATGAGGTCGTCGCGGAGGTGTTGGGCCAACCGTTCCTGGACTACGCCGGGACTAAGGAGAGCGCGCCTTGGACCTATGACTACATGTGGGGATGGGTGCTGACGATCGCTGGAGGCGCGACTGAGATCCAGAAGGAAATCATTGCCGACCGCGTGCTCGGCCTCCCGAGATCGAGGTGACCTTCTTCGGGTGACCTGCGCCGCTGGCGAGTTCGCCGAGCGTCTGCGCCGAGCTTGCTCCCAGAACGCTGAGCCCCTGGAGATCGCCTTGGCCGTCGAGCATTCCGGCCATGCCGATCATTTCCGGCAGCGGCGGTGGCGCGAGTTCGAAATCGATCGGCATCCAGTTTGCCACCATGTCAGCGCAGCGGGTGGCGTAGACCGCCGCGACTTCGCCGTCGCGAGCCAGGATGGCGTTCACCATCCCCGCACGCGCTTCCCAATAGGTCCGGATTCGATCCGGGCGGTTGCGGTACACGTCGCGCTCCGGGGGGACCTGCGCGCAGAAATCGTAAAGAATATTGAGGAAGAGCGCGAGAACCTTGTTGCCAGACATCCGTCCGAGGATGCGGGAAAAGTTCCTCTCGGAGCGCAGGAAAGTGACGTACAAGTCGTCATGCTCCGCCGGCAAGGCTTTCAACGCGAATTCCGTAAGCTGTTGGCGCAGATCTGCGTCATCGCACCGGCATGCCAGCACTGCCAGCTCAGCCTTGATCGGCGCCACCGCTTCGATGATCTCCTGCATGGAAGTGGCGTGGGCTAGCAAATAGACCGCGGCAGGGTGGGCGACGCCGCGCGTCGTCGGAATTCGCGCAAAATAGCCGCCGCGTACACCGCGCCGTATCGTGACGAGCTGTTCCTGGACGACGATCGAAGCGGCCTGGCGCAGCGTCGGACGGCTCACGCCATAGCGCGCGACAAGATCGTCTTCCGAACCTAGGAGTTCGCCGTCGGACCGGCCAAGAACATCTTCCCGAATTCGTTGGGCGACCGATCGAACGGCCGAGTGGGATTTTCTAGCGGCCATCGTTAATCCTGCTTTTTCCCCGCGCCAGCGTCCGCTTCCTGCGCAGCTTTCGGTCAGTGGTCAAGCGCACCTGCTGCGCCACCTTCGCCATATATCGCGTTAACGGCGAGACGTTCATCGGATCCCACGGGCTTGGTAACGCCTGCTGCATGCAGGTCAGCGATCTCGGCTTCTGAATAACCAAGCTCGGTCAGAATGGCGTCGCCGTGTTCGCCGTGCTTCGGCGCCGGCGCGGTTTCGACGAACGTCTGGCCATCGACGATCACCGGCTGGCCGATGTAGCTGAACGGCTGGGCGGCCTCTGCGGCGTCAGCAAACATGCCACGGCTCGCCATCTGCGGATCTGCGCGGACCTCCTCAATGCCGTCATTCATCGGACCAAACGGGAGGCGGTGCTCCGCGGCAAGCGACATCCAATCCGCCAAGTCGCGCGTCTCGATGATCTGTTGGATATCACGGCGCAGCCCCTCACCGCGTTCCTGCGGCTTGAGATCGGGCCGTCCGACAAGGTCACAGAACGCGTTCCAGAATTTTCCCTCCTCAGGGCAAAACAGCAGAAACCGGCCATCGCGCGTGCGATAGGCCTGATAACGCGCCACAGGAAGTAGGTTTTCCTCGTTAAGCCACCACCCCTTGCGTTCAGGGCGGTTCATTTGGGTGTTGGCCGCGATCCAGGCGCTTGCGAGGACGGCGTGCGCTGAGGACACATCGATGTAGCACCCCTCGCCGGTGCGCTCGCGATGGGCGAGCGCGGCTGCGATATGAAAGGCGGCGTAGATCGATCCCATGGTTACGCCCTCGCCGCCGCTCGCCAGGCTGCCTGCGCGGCGGCGGAACGATTTGGGGACGACAAGCCCCTCCTCGGTCATCTCGGCGGGCAGCGCGCCGGCGATGGCGTCCATCATCTGTCCGTGGGTCGGGATAGTACGCCAGGGGCCGCTCGCCCCGAAGCCAGTATTTTGACAATAGACGATATCGGGCTTGCGAGCTCTCAGTTGCTCGTAACCGATGCCGAGCTTGTCGTTACTCGCGGTGAGCGCGTTGGTCAGAAAGACGTCGGCCGTTTCCAGCAGTCGATAAAAGATCTCCCGCCCGGCTTCGGATTTAAGGTCGATCGCAATGCTGCGCTTGGCCCGGTTGGCTTGGCGGTCCAGGTGAGCCGTTTCCGGCAGACGCAGGTAGTCGCCTGTCTGGGTGTTTTCGACCTTGATGACTTCGGCGCCGAGATCCACGAGCATCATACCCGTCACGGCCCCGTTCAACAGCATCGAGGATTCGATCACTCGGTACCCGTCGAGCAGTCTGGTCATTTCGCCTCCTGCGGCGGCGGCCGTTGCAAGGCGCCGACAATCGGCTTGGCGCCGGCAACGGGCAAGGTGTTCAATCCAATTGAGATAGTTTTTTTGTTGATTCCGCGCAACCGGTGAGTAGCGTGCCGCCGACCGTTGGACGCGCCCCGCAGGGCGGAGGCGAGCATGGGATGACGCGATGGCTGTTCTCGATGGCAAGGTGGTGATGGTGACCGGCGGTGGCCGCGGCATCGGGCGTGAGTGCGCTCTGCTGGCTGCGCGCCACGGCGCAAAGGTTCTCGTCAACGACCTTGGCGGCGGCATGTCCGGCGGTGTTGGCGGCGAGGAGTCGCCGGCGGAGCTGGTCGCTGCCGAGATCCGCGCCGCCGGCGGCGTTGCGGCCGTCAATGCTGACAGCGTCGCCGACATGGCCGGCGTCAAGCGGATGATCGAACAGGCGCGCGACGAGTTGGGCGGGCTGCACGCCGTTGTCAATCCGGCAGGAATCCTGCGGGACGCCATCTTTCACAAGATGACCGAGGCCGAGTGGGACGACGTGATCGCGGTGCACCTGCGCGGCTCGTTCAACGTCGTGCGCGCGACGATCGAGCATTTCCGCGAACAGCGCGAGGGCAGCTACGTCCTGTTCGGCTCGACATCGGGCCTGATCGGCAGCCCTGGGCAGGCCAACTACGCCGCCGCCAAAATGGGCATCGCCGGCTTGTCCCGGATCATCGCCATCGAGGGCCAGTCCCGCAACATTCGCAGCAACGTCGTGGCCCCGTTCGCGTGGACGCGGATGATGGACAGCGTCAAGCCGCAGGACGAGGCGCAGGCCGCCCGGCTGGAGCGGATGAAGAACACCATGCGCTCTGATCAGGTAGCGCAATTCGCAATGGCGCTTTGCGCGCCCAACCTGCAGGTGTCCGGACAGATCTTCGCCGTCCGCGGCGATGAGGTTCTGTTGTTCAGCCAGCCGCGCCCGATCAGGTCGATCTCGCGCATCGGCGGCTGGGACGTCGGCTCCCTGCTGGAGTTTGGATTGCCGTCGCTCGCGCCGTCGCTGGTCGATCTGGGCGTCGCAGCGACCGTCTTCCCTTACGACCCGATCGGTTGAGACGGTCCCGCGGGTCCGTTGGCGCTGTCCCCTCCGCATTCGCGACAGCTTGGCCGTGGCCAGAAAGCTTGAGGTTTCCATGAGCGAAGTTTCCGCCGGGGCGAAGCCCGCCCTGAAGGCGAGCGGCGCCTTCTACGTCGAGACCGTCAAGTGGGTGCAACACTGGACGGACACGCTCTTCTCCTTCCGCACCACCCGTGACCCCGGCCTGCGCTTCACCAGCGGCCAGTTCGTCATGGTGGGGTTGATGACCGAGGAGGGGCGTCCGCTGGTGCGCGCCTATTCCGTCGCCAGCCCCGCGTGGCACGACGAGCTCGAGTTCTACTCGATCAAGGTCCAGGACGGCCCTCTGACCTCGCGTCTTCAGAAGATCCAGGTTGGCGACCAGGTGCTGATCGGCCGCAAGCCGACCGGCACCCTGGTGCTCGACGGCCTGCGTCCGGGCAAGCGGCTTTATATGCTGGGCACCGGCACGGGCCTGGCGCCCTGGCTGTCGCTGGCCCGCGATCCGGAGGTCTACGAGCGCTTCGACGAGGTGATCGTCACCCACACGGTGCGAGAGGTGCAGGACCTCAGCTACCGCGAGCTCTTCGAGGGCGGGCTGAAGAACGACGAGATCTTCGGCGAAATCGTCGGCGACAAGCTGCGCTATTATCCGACCGTCACCCGCGAGCCGTTCAAGACCCAGGGCCGCATCACCGACCTGATCGCCTCGGGCAAGATCTTCCAGGATCTCGGCGTCCCACCGCTGGATCCGAAGGTCGACCGCCTCATGCTCTGCGGCGGCCCCTCGGTGCTCGCCGATCTCAAGAAGCAGCTGGAAGGCGACTTCGGCTTCGAGGAAGGCGCGATCGCCAACCCCGGAGACTACGTCCTCGAAAAGGCCTTCGTCGAGACGTGACGTTTAATCGTCGCCCGGGGAGCGTCAGGCGGGCTGGGCCGGCAGGAGAGGGGCGATGAACGATGAATACCGCGGGAAGTCCGCCGTCATTTCTCCGCGCGCTGACCAACGTCCGCACTTTGATCACATTCCTCTTACTGATCCGCGCTGGTGAGCTGGTTCACGATTGACGGCCCGCGAAATATCGCTATTTGCGATATCTCAATATAGGCTAGAGTGGGTCGATGCTGGGCCGCCCAGGTGTGGCCGCGGGGCGGGCGCGAGCGGGTCCCCGTCGGGTCCGCGCGTGAGGTGAGCTGGCAGGTTCTCGAGGCTGATCGGCGCAAGCAGGGTCGAGGCGCCGCCGATGATATCAATACAGGCGGCGAGGCGATCCAGTCGGCGACGCTTCAGAAATAACCGGAGGAAACCCTGATGAGCACCACAGACGTTCTGCGCCGTGTCGAGCAGGACCTGCGGGCCGAGCAACTGCTGCTGATCGACGGCAAGCGAACCCCCGCCCTCTCTGGCAAGACGTTCCAGGTGCTGAACCCCGCTACGGAAGCGGTGATCGCTACAGTTGCGGAGGCTGACGCGGCCGATATCGACATCGCGGTCGCTGCCGCGCGCCGGGCCTTCACGGCGGGTGTCTGGCGCAACCTGCATGCGGGTGAGCGCGCTGCGATCATGATGCGCTACGCCGAGCTGATTGAGGCGCATGCCGATGAATTGGCCGTGCTCGAGACCAGCAACAACGGGATGCCGCTGGCCTTCGCGCGCTACAGTGTCTCGGGGGCGGTGCGTACTATCCGTTGGTTCGCGGGAGCCGTGACGCGCGTGCTCGGACAAGCCGCGAGCAGCGCCCTTTCGATGCCCGGCGAGTTCCACGCCTATACCCGTAAGGAGCCGGTGGGCGTCGTCGGATTGATTGCGCCTTGGAACGGTCCGATAGGGGTGTTCGCGATCAAAGTCAGCCCGGCTCTGGCCGCGGGTTGCAGCATCGTGATGAAGCCGTCGGAGGTCACGCCGCTGTCCGCTCTCCGGCTGGGCGAACTGGCGCTGGAGGCGGGCGTTCCGCCGGGCGTGCTGAACGTCGTGCCTGGCTTCGGCGCCGGCGCGGGCGGCGCGATCGCCCGCCATCCGCAGATCGACAAAATCTCCTTCACCGGCTCGACCCTCGTCGGCAAGGAGCTGGTTAGGGCTTCGGCCGGCAACCTCAAGCGCGTGACGCTTGAACTCGGCGGCAAGTCTCCATGCGTCATTTTCGATGACGCCGATATGGACATCGCCATTCCGGGGGCGGCGATGGCGATTGCGGCAAATACCGGACAGGTCTGCTTCGCAGGATCGCGCCTCTTCGTGCAACGCAAGTCCTACGACAAGGTCGTCTCCGGGATTGCCGATGTGATGCGGTCGCTGCGGCTCGGCAACGGGATGGATCCCGATACGGCGCTCGGGCCCGTTGTGTCGGCCAAGCAGCGCGACCGCGTGTTCAGTTATATCGAGCTCGGCCAGCAAGAAGGCGCCGAGCTCGTGACGGGGGGCCAAGCTGTTGAGGGACCCGGCTATTTCGTCCCCCCTTCGATCTTCGCAAACGTCAACGACAGCATGCGGATCGTGAACGAGGAAATATTTGGCCCCGTCCTGGTTGCGACGCCGTTCGATGATTTCGATGAGCTGCCGGCTGTCGCCAACGCGACTAACTATGGACTCGGCGCGGGAATCTTCACGACGAACCTGAACAACGCTCACCGCCTCGCGGCGCGGATCGACGCCGGCAACGTCTGGGTGAATTGCTATGGGCAGCTTGACCCGGTCATGCCGTTCGGCGGTTTCAAGGAATCCGGCTGGGGACGGGAGAACAGCGACGAGGGACTTGGGGCCTATCTGGAAACCAAGTCCGTCTACGTAAAGCTGGCCTGAGGCATGCGTCGGCGGGCCGGAATACGCCCGCGGCGGCCTCGACCTTCGGTCGAGCTTAGCGAGTCCGACGGCCGGTCAGACGAACCGGACGAGCGCCGGCGAGGCAGAGGTGAGGGCGGATTTGGCGGCGGTGTCCTGGTGCACGGGAACTGCACCGCGGTTGGCGGCCGCACGATCCGAGCGCGCGCAGACTCCCCAAGCCGTGCGGGGCGGCCCTTCGTATTTGACGGCCCCTCTTGGGCGACGGCCCGACGGCCTGGAGTCGGCGGATCACCAGGTCGATGAGGCCACCGATGATCGCGTCGCATCGGGCAACGATGGCGTGGCGCAGCCGCGAGGGGCGGCGCTAAGCAAAAGAACAGCGATATAGGGAGCAGACGTCGTGGCCTTCAAGACGTGGCGATTACTGATTGTGCTGATGATGGCGGAAGCCGTGGCTTCGCTGGAAAGCGGCATGGTCATCGCCGGCATGCCGCGTTGGGTTCAGATCCACGGCGACCCCGTGCGTGTGGGGTGGCTGATCTCCAGCTTTCTCGTGGTGCAAGCGGCCGCAGCTGTGCTGGGAGGGCGGTTCGGGGATCTGTTCGGCAGACGACGCATCCTGCTCGCGGCGCTCGTCATCTGTGGGTTAGGCTCATTACTGAGCGGCCTCAGCCCTTCGCTTGGCTGGATGATCGTTGGTCGGGCGATCCAAGGGGTCGCAGGGGCCATCCAGCCTCTATGTTATGGCCTCATCAGGGAGAACCTGCCGGAGAAGAGGATACGGTTCGGCGTCAGCGTCATCGTCGCCACGGCGGCTGTAGCGGCGTCCGGCGGGATGATCGTCGGCGGCTACCTCACTGACGCGATCGGACCGCAGTCGATCTTCCTGACGATGTCCGTAACCGCGTCGTTCGCCCTGCTGCTGATCCTGGTCGGCGTGCCTGTGGGGTCTGCTCCCGCCGCCCCGGAGAAGATCGATTTCATTGGCGGCGTGCTCTTCGTGCCCGGCACGATCCTCCTGCTCCTGGCAGTGAGCAGCCTGGAGAAGGGTTCGGTCGGCGTGAACATGCTGGCGACCGCCGGACTCGGGGGCGCGGCGCTGCTGGGGTGGGCGCTTTATGAGCTGAGGCAGGACAACCCGTTGATCGACGTGCGACTCCTTGGGCGCCGCGACATCGCGCTCGCAAACAGCGTGATGGCGCTCTCGGCCTTGAGCCTGATGCAGGCCCCTCTGGCGTTTTCAATGCTCGTGCAGCAGCCAGCCTGGACCGGCATTGGCTTGGGCGGAACCGCGGTGATGGTCGGGTGGCTGGTCTCTCCTTCGCTGATTGTGGCCGCCTTGGGATCGCTGCTCACCGGGTTTGTCGCGGATCGCGTCGGGCCCCGTCCTCCGATCGTGGGAGGCTGCATCTTGGCCATCGGCGCCCTCGTCTGGGCGGTGTTCGCGCATCATCAGTTCGTCACGCTCGTGATGGTCCTCATCCTGATCGGACTAGGCAACATCGCCGTCTATGCGGGTGTCTTGATGGTCGTGGTGAGCGCCGCTCCCGCCGAGCGTGTAAGCGAAGTCAGCGGGTTCGCCGGCGTTCTGCGCAGCCTCCTGAGGGCGGTTGGAACGCAGTTGATGATGGTCCTGTTGATGAGATCCACCGTTCACATGCCCGGCAAGGCGCCGATGCCAGACGAGGGCGGCTATGTGCTCGTTCTCAGCTGCATGGCGGGAACTACTGTGGTCGCTCTCCTCTTTGCGCTCGCAATCCGAAGCAACGTCCGTCGGAAGCCCGGCGACGCAGGCCGTGCGCACCCAGCTGCGAAGGCGGCCTGATCGCGGCCGGGCTCACCCCGCGTCGTCGCGGGCCTTTCTCACAGCTGCGGTGAGGGCCGGGAGAACAATCTTGAGATCGCCCACGATGCCGAGATCGCAAAATTTCATGATCGGCGCCTCGCGGTCGGTGTTGATCGCGACGATGACCCCGGAACGCTCCATGCCGATCTTGTGCTGGATCTGCCCGGAAATCCCGCAGGCTACATAGAGACGGGGCCTCACGAGCGTTCCGGTCTGCCCGACCTGCATCGATCGGGCCGCCCATCCCATATCCACGAGCGGCAGGGACACGCCCGTTGCGCCGCCGAGCGCGTCGGCGAGCGCTCGAACAAGCTCGAGGTTCTCGGGCTGACCAAGGCCTCGTCCGCCGCTGACAACCACGTCGGCCTCGGCCAGCGAGTTCACCATTGGCGCCTGCGCGGCGGTGACTTCGACGTCGACCATCGCCGCCGCCGCAGTGAGGGCGCCGGTGTCCACCGATATGACCGGTGCGCGCACCTCGCCCGGCACGCCGGGGGCGCATTGGTCCTGGCGGAACAAGGCGATTGCGACATCGCTGTCCCAGACGCAGGTCGTCCGCATCTCGTCCGCGTGGGTGGCGCGCACGCCGTGTAGTCTGCCGTCTGCGAGCTGGAGGTCGGTCAGGCCCCACAACACACCGCAATTCAGTCGCACGGCGAGTTGGGCTGCCAGCTCGGCGCTGAGCACCGAGGTCGCCAGGGCGATCAGCCCGAAGCCGTGTCTGCGCGCCAGGTCGGCGATAAGGGCCGCCCGTGGCTCAGCGCGCGGCGCCGCCAGCGCCTTCGCGTCCGCCAACAGGACGCCGGCGCAGGAGTGTCGGGCGACCTCTTCGGCCTGGCCCGCGACCCCATCGCCGCAGATCAAGGCGTGGACTTCCACGCCAAGCTCGTTGATCTGATGAAGTACGCCCAGGGAATCCGAGCTGGGAGCGCCGTTCACCGCTTCAATTACGACCAAGGCCTTCACGGCAGGAGCCTTCGTTCGCGCAGATACCCGATCACCTTCTCCGGGGCGTCTTCGCCCTGAATCAACAGCGGCTTGCGCGTCGTGGGCGCCGGGCGCTGGGCGAGGATCGAGGTCTCGCTCGGCCGGAACTCTGTGTCAGGCAGCAGGTCCGCGATGCTCAAAAGCTGCACGGGTTTGGCATTGGCCTGTTGGCGCGCCTTGAGTGTGACGTTACGAGGCTTGTTGATCGACTCGTTGATCTGAACAACGCAGGGCATATTGGCGGCGAGCCGTTGGTCACCGTCTTCAGCTTGCCGTTCGCCCCTGACCCGCCCATCCGCCACCATCAGCGATCGTAACTGGCCGAGACAGGGTATGCTGAGGCGGGCCGCGGCCATGGTCGCCAACAGCGATCCGTCGAGGTCGCCGCTCCATGGACAGAACAATGTGAGATCGGGCGCCTCCCGCCGCAACAGAGCCGCCAGGAGACGGCTGATCCCGGTAAGGTCCGCGCGCGCGAGAAGCGGATCGGAAAGCAGCACCGCCCGGTCGGCCCCCATCGCCAGGGCCTGACGCAATCCGCCGAGACCCTCGCGAGGGCCGATTGACACCAGCACGATCTCGTCGCCGCCTTCGCCACGTTCGCGAATACGCACCGCCTCTTCCACCGCATGGGCATCGAAGGAAGGCAAAACCGACGGCAGCGTGCGGCCGGCGCGCAGGAAGCCGTCCGCTGCGTCGACAGCTGCCCCTGTGATGGTCTTGACGCAGACGGCGATCTTCATCCGTGGAGCGCGATCTCGAGAGCGTGCGCGCCTGCAATGCGCCCGAACGTGACAGCTCTTAGCACTGACGTCGCAGCGGGATACTGATGGTAGAAGAGCCCGGCGATCTCGCCCGCCGCATATAGCCCCGGAATCACGACGCCTGTTCCGGTCAGCACGCGCGCCAGGATGTCTGTCTTGAGACCGCCATAGGTGAAGGTTACAGCGCCGGTCAGCGGATAGGCGAAGTAGGGCGGCCGATCGAGGGGATATGCCCAGTTGGATTTGGCGGGTTGGAGCCCAATCGTGGCCTTACCGTCGAGTCGGCTCGGGTCAAAATCACCAGGGCCGACCGCAGCGTTGTATCCTTCGACGGTGGCCAGCAGCGCCTCGGGTTCAATGCCGAGTTGGAGGGCGAGTTCTTCGATCGAGTGCGCCTCTAAAGGCGGCTTGTCCGTATCGAACAACGAAAGGATCTGCGGATGGTCGTGAACGTGCTGGTCGGCGACGAAGAACGCCGTCTGCTGTTGGTTGCGCCAGATTTCATAACCGAGCAGTTCAAAAGTCGCGTCAAACGTGTTTTGGCCTTCGTCGAAGAACCGCTGGCCCTCAGCGTTGACGAGAATGCCGAACGGATGGCCATAGATGACGGCATCGGCGCGATCCGTGCGGCTGTCGACCGCCTCGGCGTGAATCCCGTCGAATTGTCCGGCCGTTCCCGCGCCGATCTCCATGGCCATGCGGATGCCGTCACCGCGGTTGTACTGAATACCCGGAGCGATCAATTTTAGATCGCAGGCCTTCGGCCCGACATACTGGGTCATCATTTCCGGATTACCTTCGAACCCGCCGCAGGCGAGCACGATGGCAGGGGCTTTCATGGTCCGTAGCAGTCCGTCCGGCCCGCGGACCACCACGCCCTCGATGCGTCCGTCCGTCGAGAGGGCCAGTCGCACAGCTTGGGTCTCGTAATAGATTCGGCCAAGACCGGTCGCCTCGAAGCACCGGGCCAGGTTCCCGACGATGGCGTAGCCTCCGCCATTCGGAAGGCTCATCTTGCCGTAAATTGTGTGCGCGACAGCCGATTCATGCTCGATGAATTCGACCCCGTGATTGCGCAGGAAGCCGAACGTGGCGCGCGTTTCGTCTTCCAGGGTCCTGCAGATGTCCGGGTCGGCGAGACCCTTCCCCAAGTCGGCGACGAGCCCCACCCAGAATGGATCGAGACCCGCATCCAATGTTCCGCGCATGCCGGCCGTCGTCCAGCGGGTGGCTCCGCCGCGGTCAGCGGCGGGGGCGCATTCAAGAACGGCTATTCGCGGGGCGCGATCCGCAGCGCGGCCGGCTTCAGCATGGCTCACAGCGGCGGACAGGCCCGCCGCACCACAGCCGATGATGATAAAATCGAAGATCTCGCTGTCTGACACGTTCCTGACCTCCCCGTTTTTGGTTGCTTGGATCAGCCGTGATTGACCCAGACGCTCTTGACTTCGGTAAAGGCGTCCAGCGCGTCGATCCCGTTTTCCCGCCCGACACCGCTCGCCTTGAACCCGCCGAAGGGGATCGCGTGTGAGCCGACGCGATAGGTGTTGACCCAGATCGTTCCCGCGCGAACCGCCTCGATCATGCGGTGAGCCCGGGCGAGGTCACGTGTCCACACGCCCGCGGCGAGTCCGAAGCGCGTGTCGTTGGCGATACGTATCGCCTCAGCTTCGTCCTCGAACGGGATGACGACAGCCACCGGACCGAAGATCTCCTCGAGGACCAGGCGTGAGTCCATCGGCGCATCGGCGTAGATTGTCGGTTGGACGAAGAAGCCGGGATGGTCCGGACGGTCTCCGCCGGCGATGATGCGTAATCCCTCCTCCCGCGCCCAAGCCATGTAGGCGCTCACCTTGGCGAGCTGCGTGCGGCTGGAAAGCGGGCCCATCTGCGTTGCCGGATCGAGCGGATCACCCCAGACGATGCTCCGCGCGCAACTCGCTAGGCGCTCAACGAACTCGTCGTAGAGTTGCGCCTGCACCAGAATACGCGAGCCGGCGTTACAGGCTTGGCCCGCCGTGGAGAACAGGCTCGAGACGGTCCACCTGAGCACCTCGTCAAGGTCCGCATCGTTGAAGATGATATTCGGCGATTTGCCGCCGAGCTCGAGCGAGACGCGGGCTGTGCGATCGGCGCCAATCCGCGCGATATTGGCCCCGGTGGCGCCGGATCCGGTGAACGCGATCTTGTCGACCAGCGGATGGGCGACAAGCGCTTGTCCGGTCGCTGCGGCCCCCGTGACGATGTTGACGACGCCTGGCGGCAGACCGGCTTCGCAAGCCAGTCTACCGACCAGGAGCGTCGAGACAGGGGTGACCTCTGACGGCTTGACCACCACGGAGTTGCCGGCCGCCAAGGCCGGGAACAGCTTCCAGCCCAGTAGATTCAACGGCGTGTTCCACGGCGTGATCGCCGCCACGACGCCGAGCGGTTCGCGTCGCGTCCATGCGCTGAAACCAGGCAAGGGGGAGTCTATGGTGTAGCCGTGGACGGTTTCAGCCAGCGCGCCGAAGAAGCGGGCGTCGGCCGCGAACGCCACGGCGCCGTGAAGCATCTCGCTGTACAGCTTGCCGTTCTCGCGCACCGCGGTGATCGCCAGCTCATGAGCGTTGGCCTCGATGAGGTCAGCCCATTTCCGCAACAGCGTGGCGCGCCCCGCCGCAGGCATCCGCCGCCAGCTTCCTTGCTCGAAAGCCCGGTGGGCCGCAGCGACCGCATGATCGACATCGCCATCGGCCGCCAGCGGAACGGCGCCCCAATCTTCGCCGCTGAACGGGTCGGTGCAGGAGAAGGTCCGGCGATCACTGGAATCGACCCAGTCGCCGTCGATTAGCATCTGCACTGCCGGACCGGGATCGGCGGCCCAGCTTTCGCGTATTCCAGCCAGAGGGGGAGGATTCATCTTCAGACCTCGCTGTGCCGCGTGCGTCTCAGCCGAACATGTCCATTCCGCCGTCGAGGTGGATGATGGAGCCGGTGATCGCCGAGGCCCGCGGCGAGCAGAGGAAGGCGCAGGCGAACGCGATTTCGCTCGGTTCGGTGCTGCGGCGGATCGGAATTCGGCCAGCCAGCCGGTCAGTAAAGCCGTCGGCGCCGAACAGCGGATGGGTGCTGAGATCGCGCTGCGTCGCGGCGACGCCCGGATTGATGTCGTTCACGGTGATCCCGTATTCACCAAGACCTGCAGCCAGCGACTTGGTGAAGGTGCGTAAGCCCCCCTTCGCTGTGGAGTGCGGAACGCGCGTCCAGCCTCCCGTGAATCCGTCCGGTCCGTTCATGTGGATGATCCGGCCGTACCCGGCTTCCCGCATGGCGGGAGCGAACGCCTTGGCGAGATACCAGGAGGCCGTTAGTTGCTGGTTCAAATGGCTGTGCCAATCCTCATCGGTCGTTTCCCAGAAGTCCTTATGCAGACGACGGGCGGCGTTGCTGACGTAGATGTCGACTCGGCCGAAGGCGGATTCGCTGCGCGCTTTGAGTTCGTCGACGATCTCCTTCTCGCCGGCGTTCCCCATGACGACGATGGCTTTGGCTCCGAGCGCCTCGGCTTCCTGCCGGACCGCTTCGGCCTCCTCACGGTTCGAGCGTGCGTTGATCACCACGTTCGCCCCACGAGCGGCGAATTCCAGAATGATCGCCTTGCCTATGTTCCGTCCCGAGCCAGTGACAAGCACCGTCTTGCCAGAGAAATCGAGATCCTTATCCATGGGAGGCAGCTCCAGAAAATTCATCAGTTCACGTCGAGGAAATGGCCCCGAGCGGCGATTGCGTCAGGCCAGTTGGGCCGGAATGGTCAAGTTGAAGAACCTCGCGGCGTTCAGCCCGAGGATGTTCGCTCGGGTCTGTTCCTGCAAATGGCCGAAACCCCGCTCGATGGCCGCCGCGGAGTGCGGCCAAGTGCCTTCGTGATGTGGGTAGTCATTCGACCAACAGATATTCTTCTCCAGGCCGAACGGCTCCACGAGCAGCAACCCCGCGCGATCTTCCTGGAAGGATGCGACCGCATGTTCACGGAAGTAGTCGCTGGGCAAGCCGTGCTTGAGCTTGGGGAACACCCACATGTGGTGCTTCACGTAGGTTTCGTCCATGAGGTCGAGAAGCGCCGGAATCCAGCCCACGCCGCCCTCGAAGCAACCGAACTGTAGCTTCGGGTGGCGGTCGAGGATCCCCGATGCGCAAAAGGCGGTAATCGGGTCGACCATCGCTTCGTGCGACAACGCGCGGTTCATGATCGCGCCGCCGGGCCCGCGCGCCTTACGTGGGTCGCCGCCCGTGGCCACGTGGATCGCGATGCGCACGCCGGTCTCCTCGAGGCAATCCCACAAGGGTTCGAAGACCTTATTGTTGTATTTCAGACCACTGTTCTCGACGCCCGGAATGGGTTGGGTCGGCAGGGACACCGCAGTCGCCCCCATTGCCGCGACCCGCTGGATTTCAGCGATGGCCGCCTCGACGTCGCCGGTGCCGACGCAAGGCACGACATTGAGGCGATGTCCGTAGCGGGCGTTAACGTCCATCGCCCAGTCATTGTAGATGCGCAGCTGGGCCATGACGAAACCCGTGTCTGGCGACGAATAGGCAGTCAGGGCCGGGCCGTTGGGGAAGACAATTTCATAGTCCACCCCATCCCTGTCCATGTCCGCCAGACGGATGGACATGTCGGCGTCGAGGTCGTCGCCGACGCAACCGGCCTTGGCGCGATACTGATCTTCGCCTTCGAGAGAGGATTGCACGACCTTGAACGGCTTCAGGCCGTCAACGATCATCAATTGCTCCCCATTTTCGACGACCATCCGGGGCAGGCGATCGCGGTATTCCGCGGCGATGCGGCCTGAGAACAGGTCGCGCGGCGGAGTGATGTGGCCATCGACCGAACAAATGTAGTACTTTTTCTCTGCTCCGGGGCGAGCCGAGCGCGCCCAGCCGACGGGCGTCGGGCTCTCAGTGCGCCAGGCGTTTTCTGCATTCACTTCGGGCGCCAGGGTTGAATTCATCCTCGGTCTCCTTTCGAACGGGCCGGACCGCCGGCCGCAAAATTATGAAAGTTCAGCGAAAACCCATCAGCCGACGACGCCTCGCGCGCGCAGCTCGTCAATTTCCTGTTCGGTCCTCCCGGCGGCCAGAAGAACCTCTCGCGTGTCGGCGCCGAGCGCGGGCCCCGGTCGGCGCACCCTGGCGGGCGTTCCGGACAGCTTCACGGGCACGCCCGCAATCGAGAGCGGTTCCGAAACGCCTTCGATGTTCAGTTCGGGCAGCATGTCGCGGGCCCTGAAATGAGGGTCGGCCGCGATGTCGCCCATGTCGTAGACGGGGCCGAAGGGCACGACGCCGCCCAGTCGGCGCAGGAGTTCGGTCTTGCTCAAGCGAGCGGTGCGGCGGGAGAGCTCGGCGATCAACTCGTCCCTATTTTCGCGACGTCCGTCGGGTCCGCAGAACCGCGCATCGGCCAGCAGGTCGCCCGCGTCCAGGGCCCGGCACATCGCTTCGAAGAAAGGCTGGTTCGAAGCGGCTATGGCGACATGGCCGTCGCTCGCCGGAAAGATGCCGAAAGGCGCCATAAACGGCTGGTGATTGCCCGTGCCGCTCGCAATGACGCCGCCGAACGAGCGCTGGTAGACGATGCGTTCGGTGATCGCGAGGATCGAGTCGACCATGGCGACGTCGAGGAATTGGCCTTTGCCGGTCCTTTCGCGACTGACCACTGCCGCCAGCGTGCCGATCGCCAGGAACATGCCAGGCACGATATCGCCGACCCCGGGTCCCACCTTCGTTGGGAGTTTCGGGTCGGAGCCGGTGACTGCACTAATCCCGCCCATTGCCTGCGCCACGACGTCGAACGCCGGCCAGTCCAGATAGGGGCTTTTGCCCGAACGCGGATCCCCAAAGCCGCGAATGGCGGCGTAGATCAGCCGCTCATTGTGCTCGCTGAGTTCCTCGTAGGAAAGGCCGAGGCGCTCCATCGTGCCCGCGCGGAAGTTTTCCACAACCACGTCATAAGACCGTATCAAATCGAATACAATCGAACGACTCTGGGGATCCTTCAGATTTATCGCTATGCTTTTCTTGTTCCGGTTTACACTGTGAAAATAACCAGCGTGCATCCGAGATGTATCGCTCGGATGATAGGGGCCCGCGCCGCGCGTGGCGTCGCCAGCGCCGATAGTCTCCACCTTCACAACCTCAGCACCGAAATCTGCAAGGATCTGCGTGCAATAGGGACCCGCCAGCGATTGCGTGAAATCTAGCACGCGCAAGCCGGCGAGGGCGCCGGGCGCGTCGGTGGCGGGCATCATCGCACGACCCTGAACATCGGGAGCGTTCGCTCCTCGTCGAGCTTCATGAACACGGCCTCCACGGGGAGATCGCACTTGAGATCGTTGGTAGGCCCGTCGAGGCCCGCGATGATCATCGGCCCCTCCTCCAACTCGATCATCGCCACGACGTAAGGAACGGCCTCCGCGAATGCCGGGAGATACTTCTGGTGCATGACGATCCACGACCACAGCCGCCCGCGCCCGCTTGCGCGTCGCCACTCGAGTTCGGTGGAAAGGTTGTTGGGGTCGGCGGACGCCTGGGGGAAGTGCGGAGCGCCTGATGAACCGTAGTGCAGGCGCAGTTCACCGGCGCGGGTTCCGTCCCAGAATGGGCGATCCACATCGGTGATGGGCTGCATCGACGCGAGAAGCTTAGCCCTGTCGATCATGATCACTCTCCCACAAGGATGTGCGAGGTGATGATCGGCGAGACGCAAATGTACTGCGCCACATCAACCTCAGGCACTTGCCGCTCGCCGCATTCGCCGCGGATCTGGCGGACCGCCTCCACGTGATGAGCCCAGCCTTGCATGTAGGATTCGCCCGTGTGCCCGCCGGCGGTGTTGAGGGGTTGGCGGCCGCGAAGGCCGATCTGATCAAGCGTGGCCCATCGGGCGCCCTGACCGCGTTCCGCAAAGCCGAAGCCTTCGAGGCTGAAGACAACGACGGGGGTGAAATTGTCATAGATCTGCAGCACGTCGACGTCCGCCGGCGCGATCCCCGCCTGCTCCCTGAGCCGCTGTGCGACCTTGCTCGAGTTCTCGAAGAAGAAGTCGCGGCTCCAATAGTGATTGGAAACCTCGGCGCGGGCAGCGCTGGCCGCAATTTGAACGGGGCGCTTACGTAAGTCCCGGGCGCGCTCGAGCGTGGTCATGATGATCGCCACGGCGCCGTCGTTGATTATGCAATAGTCGAATAACCGCAACGGTTCGGCGATGTACCGGCCTGCCATATACTCGTCGAAGGTGATCGGCTTCTTCATCACCGCACCAGGATTGAGGGCGGCATTATGGCGATTGTTGATGGCAAGAGGCGCGAGCGCGCCATCATCGACGCCGAATTCATAGCAGTAGCGCCGATACAGCATGGCGACCGCAGCACCGGCCGAGGTCATGCCGTGGTACTGATTGTATACACTCGTTGGGTCATACGCGGCTTCGCCGCCGTAAGTCATCTGCGCGCTTCGGCCATTGTTACCGTAGACAAGGGCGACGGTGTCGGCCTGGCCGCTCTCGATCATTGCGGCTGCATACTGAACGGCTACGCCGCTCATTCTGCCGGATCCTTCGAGGCCGTTGATCAGCCACAGATCCTTCATGCCGAAAGCTTCAGCAGACGGGCCGTAGGGGATGCGCGCGGTTACCAAGCCATCGATGGCTGATTTGGCAAGACCGGCATCCTCGAGGGCCAGAGCGAAAGCCCTCGCGCCCAAGGCGATCGGATCGTTGACGACGTCCCGTTGCGCGGCGAGAGCGCTAAAATCCAACTGCCCTACGCCCACGATCGTCGGCCTACGCGCCTGGTTCATCGCTCCCTCTCTTTTTTGCTGAGGTCCGGAGTTCGCGGCTCAAGGTCCATGGTTGGTTATACGCATTACCATACAAATGCAAGAAGCCAATCGCGATTGGGATAACGGTATAGCGAGTTCGCCCCGTCCGAGCGGTCGGCAGTCAGGTATGGCTGACGCGGGTCGGTTCAGACAGGCGCGCGGTAGCCGTGAAGCTGAGCGCTTTTTTTGAGGCGCCGGTTTAGAGCAATGGCCGCCGAGGCGGCGGGCGACGCCGCGGCGCGCGCAGGCGTGGCGCGCCCCCTGCGGGGCGGCTTGCACCGGGCTACGGCCGCCTCGCTATAGATCGACTCCGCGCATCACAATCTGCGGGCGCTTGCAGTCTCCGCGAAGCGCGCCGCGGCCTGGATGGCGCGGCCCTTTACGCGGGCCTAGTCGTGCCTGCTGTGGCCAAATCCGAGATCCGCTCCTCAACAACGACGGAACGCATGCTGGAACGGTCCATGAAGGCGGCCTCATCGTCCGCAAGCGTGCGGCCGGTCTCGCTCTCGTAGGCGCGGGTGGTCGCTTTCAGCGCTTCCCAATCATCAAACCAGAGCTCGGTCACCACGTCGAACTCGGGTTCAGGCGCGTCTGGCGTCGGGACGACGAAGTTGCGCACGTACTGACGCAGGTGTGTCAACTCCTTGATGGCCAGCGGGACATGACCAGCCTCGTAGCGTTCGCGAAACTCCTCGCGGGAAAGGCCGGGCTTTCGTTTGACGAACAGCATCACCTTGATCATCGCAGTCTCTTTCTCTCTTTTTTGAAGGGCAGGCCTTCTCCGGCCTAAGGGCCCTGCTTAGTTTCGACCTTCAGGTTACGCCGGTGACGGCGCATCTCAGCTCAGGGCTTTCGCCTGCGGCACCTTTTCCCAAAAGGCTCGGTCGTGGCCATAGAAGATGCGCGTGCCCGTCTCGCGCATCTCGCGCAGCTTCTTCAAGGTTCCAAGGCTCGCTTCGCGATCTAGGTTGAGCGCGGGAACCGCCAATTCATCCAGGCTGCGGGCGAGGTAACAGCAATCCGCCGCTAGCACGACTTCACCCTTGGCGAGTCGCAGCTTGACGCTCTGATGTCCCGGCGTGTGACCAAGGGTGGGGAAGAGGATAACTGAGCCGTCGCCGTAGAGGTCGTGCTCGCCGTCGATTGCGAGAATGGGATGGCCATGATCGTAGTCGCGGCGGTCGTAGAGCATCGGGATCTCGCAGGCCCGCGCCGCGGCCAGTTCGCGACTTTGGATCACCACGGTGGCGTTCGGGATCGAGGCATTGCCGCCGCAATGGTCGGCGTGAAGGTGAGAATTGATGATCCATCGGATCGCGCCCGGGTCAACGCCGATCGCGCGTAGACGCGCGGCGATCTCCGCACCTTCGTCGATGTCGAATCCCTGCTCATTGAGGCCAAGTTTGGCGTCAGCAGCCCGCCGAAACCTGACGTTGAGCCCCGTATCGAACAGCGCCAGGCCTTTGGGGTGGTCGATCAGGTATGCCGGCACCGGCGAACGGATGATTTCATCACCATCGGTCTCAACAAAGAAGCTCGCGGTTGATTGAAACATGCCGCATGTGAATGCAAATAATTTAAGGTCAGACACACACGCCTCCCTTGTTCAACATGAGATTAAGATCGCGGGTCAAAATGCGGCTAAATCGCCAGAAAGCGGGGTGCCTTGCTTTGATATAGAGTCCACTTCGATATAAAGCTTTTCTCGCTCAGGTGGTGTTGTTGTGTGCTGCACCATCAACACGGCGCCAGTCGCCGCGCGGGCGATGCGCGTAAGATCGAGTAACGGGACCCCCACATCTACTTTAAGAATATCGGCGTCCTCTGCATTCGCCAAGATGGCGCTGATCACATTGATCGTCCGAGCCGGGGCCACGCCAAGGTCGGCAAGAACATCGATGATCAGCCTCTTTTCCAACATTTTAGGGGTCAGGCGCCGTCCGATATACGCAGGTAGATAATGATGTGTCAGGCGAAACGGTGTGCCATCGACCCGACGCAGGCGGCTGACGTGAAGGATTGTGTCTCCGGGAGACAGCTCGAGTTGCGCAGCCACTTCCGCCGATGCGCCCATGAACTCGAATTCCAGCATGGAGAGTTCGTTGGGCGCGCTCGACGCGCCGACCAGATCCACGACCGTGGAAGCGGCCGCCGCCTCGGGTCCTGGAGAGAGCACCCGCGTTCCCACGCCTGGCACCCGCTTGATCATGCCCTTGCTTTCGAGCGTCAACATTGCGCGGCGGACTGTCGCGCGCGAAACCTCATAGGTCTCCGCCAAGCTGTCCTCGCTGGGCAGCAAGGCGCCGTCCCGATAGCGGCCGGAAAAGATTCCGGACTGAAGAATGGAGAACAGCTGATGATGCAGAGAAGCTCCATCCCTACGAGTCAAACCGGCCATTTGAAGTCTTCCCTGATCACGCACGCCGCCGCACCAATCCTAATTGCGCAGCGGCGCAAGCGTCTACACATCGCGGCGATCCCGCGGGGGCCTCGTTCCGGCGGGATCAACTTGCCGCTCCGGCCCCCCGCGCCTCCAGCACAGCGAGGGCGGCCAGCACCGCCGTGACTTCCATGGCGTGTTCTGCGGTCTTGGTCATCAACTCGACCGTAGATGGCTCAGCCGAAACGAAGGTCGATGGCGCCCAACTGCCGTCGGCCCGCTGGCGAACGATAAACCAATCCGCCATCCGAGCCAGGCTGTCCGCATAATCGCACCGCGGGTCGGCCATCTGCATCAGCGCCGCACCCCAGGCGAACTTGCAGGCCTGCACGGAGGCCAGGTCGTCGAACTGCTCCTGCGATCCGGCAAGATTGATCGCCAGAAAGTCGTGACCCGCCGCGAGCGCCTCCTGATCGCCCGCCTTTGTGGCGTAGACGGCAAGGAACGCCGCGGCGATTCCGGGATAGAAGTAGGCCTGTCGCGGCTTGTCGAACTGGACCTCAAGCCCCCATCGCAGCGCCGCCGGCGGATCGATGACCAACCCATCCGCCGAGCGAGCGGTATAGAGCACCTGAGGCAGGCGCGGTTGCTCGCGCAGACACGCCACCGTCCAGTCGCGAAGGCGTTTGGCCATGGCCATTCGGCCCGCCAGCACAGCGGCGATGCCGACCTGCGCAGTGGAGAGCAACTCGCATAGACCGTTGAACTCGCCCTGAGGAGGATCGATCGGCATCCCGCCGGTTGTCTTGTCCTGCAGTTCCTCGAGCCGGCTGAACAGCCGCGCGGCGATGTCGTGCCGCTCAAGCAGCACCGCTCCCATCGCCAGATGCCCGATTGGATAGGCTCCGTAGCGACCCTGCCCATAGGCCGACCCTGCTGAAAGATCGCCGTTATCGGCAAGGCCTTTGCGGGCCGCCCACTCCAGCACGGCGGAGGCAGCTTCCGTCTCGCCGAGGAGGGCCAGCGTCCACGGGAAACGCGACCAGCCGTTCCCATCCTGGTGGGCCGCCGGCGCTCCGCCGGGGCCCACGCGCTGCAACAGCCAGTCGCGCGCCCGATCGCGCGAGGCGCGCAGCCGCTCGCGGGCGGCGATGATGCTCATTGCGCAACTCCGGAGTTGAGCCGCACGGGCACGTTGAGATACCCGAGTATCACGCCGAAGCGCGGGAAGGGCGCGACGCGGGCCGGATCGATCGTGTAGTCGGGCAGTTCGTGGAGGAAGGTTTCCAGCATTTCAGTGATTTCCACTTTCGCGAGCGGCGCCCCGAGGCACCGGTGTGGTCCTGCGCTGAACGAGAGATGATCCCTCGCATTCGCGCGAGCGAGGTCGATAACGTCGGGATCCGGGAACTTCGTCGGATCCCGGTTTGCGCCGCCCAGCCAGCACCAAATGCGGTCTCCCTTCTTCACGGTCCGGCCGCCGATCTCGACATCTTGCCGAGCGTTGCGTGTGACCGACGACGTGGGTGGGAAGAAACGGAGAAACTCTTCAACGCCGGCGGCGAGGGCCTCCCGGCTGGAACGGAGCGTGTCGCGCGCCGAGGGCTGGCCCGCTAGCCAAATCAGAGCGTTCACAACAGCGCTAGTCGTCGTATCGAATCCGCCGAAAACGAGCGCGGAAAGCATGCTCTCCACTTCAAGGTCTGTCAGGGGCGTGCCGTCGATCTTGCCGGTGGCGAGGGCGGTGACAATGTCGTCCTTCGGCTCTGCGCGTCGCGCCGAGATGTATTGATGAAACATTTCGCGCGTGCGCGCCATTTCGGCATGAGGATATTCCGGGTGGTCAGGCAGAAGATAGGTCGAACGGTGCGATGACATCGCCGCATCGCGCCAGTTGTCCGCCTCAAATCCCACAATATTCAACGTGGTCCGTGCCGTGGTCGGGATAACGATGTCGTGGACGAGGTCGACTTCGTCGCGCCCGGCGCATTCATCCAGCGCCTGCCGGAAGAACTGCTTGGCCAGCGGAGCCCATCGGCGTAGCGCCTTCGGCGTGAAGAACGGCAGCTCGAGATGGCGTCGGGCGACCGAAAGCGGCGGATCACTCTCGCTCAGGATGAGCTGATAGGGCGCCTGGGGAATAACGACGCCGCGAAAGCCTTCGCGCTCCTTCTTGATGTCATTGTCCGAAGAGAAGGTTTCCCAGTCGGTGAGGACGCGCTTGGCCTCTTCCCACGATGCGAGCACCCAGTAGCCGCCGTGGTGCGGTGTCCAGGCCATGGGAAAATCGCTGGCATGGAGCTGCCTGGCGATCTCGGGCCAATGATCCCGAAAATGCAGGCTGTGATGGTCGAAATCGAAAGCTGGAGAGCGATCAGACATTGTCGTCACCTACTTGCCCGCCGATCGAGCCAGCGCGCGGTCGAGTATCGGCAAGATCGATTTTGCGAAACCTTCCGGATCATCCGCCGGCGCAAAGTGACCAAGCCCCTCTGCGACATGGAATTCCGCGCCTGGAATGTTGCGCTCAACTGCGGGTCCGCCGTGGACTTCATTATGCGAGGCCGGATCATACTCCCCAGCCACAACGATCACGGGCTTGGCCTTGGCGTCGACAAGGTGACCATATTGCTTCAGGTCATGCTGGTGCATGAAGTAGTCGTTGTCGCCGGCGTAGACACCGGGAAAATTGCTGCGGTATACCCAATAGACCTCGTGAGCATGCGCCTCCGGTGCGACCGGGGCTGTGCCGCCCAGAATAATGGACATCGGATAGTCTTCAGATATTGCGGGCGTGCGGAATATGTCGTTATTGATCTCGTCGGAGGCGACGGGGCTGTCATACCAGCCGTTAAGCGAAATAAAGGCGCCAAAGCGCGCCTTGTGAAAGGCGGCTAGGTCGAGCGCGAGTTGGCCGCCGACTGAACAACCCATGAAGAACGGCTGGTCCAGTCCAAGATGGTCGGCGATCGCGATCACCCAGTTCATGAGGTAGTCACGGGTCGGCTTGTATGGCTGCTCCCACCAGCGGACGCCGAGAGGCGGCAGCGATTTGCCGTGGTAGGGCAAGTCGTATGCGTACATTGTGAAGCGCTTCTGCATCTCCGGATTGGCGAGCAGATAGCGATACTGACGACCGTCGGCCCCGGCGGTCGGTTGAAGCAGCAGCGGAACGGTCCCGCTGCCCGCGGTCTCGTAGTAAATCCGCGCTTCTTCGCCGTTGGCGCGGATATAGGCATAGCGGCCGATCGCCGTGTCCGTCTCCCTGGGAAGGGCGGGCTCCGGGCACCGCGGGGCCGTCCCACAGACCGCGCCGCGGAGCACCAGATAGAGGCGCTGCCATGCGCCTTGATAGGCGGCGACCAGTGAAGATAGGTCTCCCTCGACCTTCAGCCCTTGCGTGAAGGCCATGCTCAAGGATTCATACCCGGGCTCGACGTCCGGCCTCGCGAGCGCAACGCTCCAAAAAGCGTCCGGCGCGGAGATGATTACGTCAGCCGCGCCGCCTGCCGAGCGGACATCAGCGATAGCGCCCGCCCGCACATCGATGTCGAGCGCCTGCTCATCGGGGCCGATGCGGACGGTCGCGTCCAGACCGCGCAACTTATAGAGAAGTTCGCGGTCGCTGGCGGCGGCGGCTTTGAAGGTTTCGGCGGACGCCATTGGAAGCATGGTTATCGTCTTTCTTTCGTTCTCGATTCGCAGGTCGCACGCGGCGTTGTCGCCGCGCGGGTCCGCACTCCGCCGGATCCGCCCGGGAGCTCGACAGCAGCCGAGATCACGGCCGTAAAGCTAACTCTATTTGGGCGCCCTCATCCTGGCAAGCATCGACGCGAGAAGGGCCATCGTTCGGCCGCGTCTCCCGCCTGGCAAGGCCAATCGCGGGCGCTGCAGGCGCAGCCAACAGGAGCGGGCGCCGCGGGCGACGCCTCGGACAAAGAGCAATAGGAATCAGTGGCCGCAGACGCGCTTCGGTTCCGAGCCAATGGGGGGCGCGATATCTGCGACGCCGAGATGTTCGCGGCCAGAGCCCCTCAAGGCAGGCCAGGCGCCCTCGACTGGCTGCGGCAAGCGCCAGCGCCTGGGATTTACCCCCACCCGTCGTGAGCCGAACATGCCGCGCAACTGGCCGCAGGATGAAGCTTCTTGGCGTGCGCCGGAGGGGCGCGGGGCGGGGTGGGCTGCGGCGCCGGCATCGAGGTTGGGATCGGCTAGCTGCGAAGAAGCACCTGGATTGTGGCAAGGGGCGGGAATGCCCCGGAGCGCGCGGCTCAATGAGCCGTCCGATGCATTCAGGAGTCCCGGGCTGGTGGCCAACGTCCGATTTCGTGGGGAGATGCGAGTCGCGGATATTAACCTGTGAGCGGAGTCGGCCTACGGGCTGCAAGGCCATGGCGGGAGAGTAACCAAGGTGCCCCAAGTGAAACTGGCGGCCAAGATCGCACGGCGTCTGGAAGACCGGATACTGGCGGAAGGATGGTCCGTGGGCCATCAGATTGGACGCGAGAGCGAGATCGCGAGCGAAATGGGGGTGTCCCGCTGGACGTTCCGGGAGGCCGTTCGCATTTTGGAGGCTTCGGGCTTCGTCGCGACGCGAAAGGGCGCAGGAGGTGGCCTCTTCGTCGCCTCGAGCGCCCATGATTTTATCTGCAAGTTGCTTGGGAACTATTTTGAATTCCTTCAAGTGTCTGCGGACGAATTCTCGGACGTGCTCTACGCTCTGAGCAGATTCGCCCTGCTTCAGGCCCTTGAGGGCGTTTCTGAGGACGAGCGGCGAATGATCCGGGAGCGTCTGGCGAGCTTCGAGGGGGCCCCGTTGGACGCGGGGCTTTCAAACGCGGGCGACCTATACCAGTCGCTCATTCACAGATCCGGGAACCCTGCCTTGGCGCTGTTCCTCGGTGTGCTCATCCGCCTAACGTCCGATGCGTCGATATATTCCTCTTTGGACGACAAAACCTGGACCGCCGCGCTTCATTCCGCAGTGGACGCGATTTGTCAGATGGCGGCAGCCGTCGCCGCGCAGGACCTTGCCGGGGTCGATACCGCCAGTCGCCGATACGTCCTCATTTGCCGTCAATTGGTTGACGCGTCTCTTCTTCATCAACGCAAACCCATACCGCTCGATGTGACGCAGCGCGCGTATGACGTTTTTCCGCCTTCTCGACCGATGAAGAAGGCCGACCGCGTGGAGCGGGAAATCCGCCAAATGATTTTCGATCATGGCTGCAAAATTGGCTCGAACCTCGGGTCGGAGGTTGAACTGGCGCAGCGTTTCGGCGTGGGCAGGTCCGTGCTACGCGAAGCGCTACGGTCGCTCGAGCAACTCGGGGTGATTGAGATGGGCGTAGGCAGCAGCAGCGGGCTTCGGATCGTGTCGCCGGATCCAACAGCGATCGTCCAACCCGCCCGACGACACCTGCGCCGCGAAGGCGTGGACGATCATCATAGAAGGCAAGTCCGAGATCTTCTCGAAAACCTACGCGCAAAAGAGGGGCCACCCCCTCACATCCGGAGCCTTTTCCAACAGATCCTGGCGACATGACGGCGCCATTGGCGCTTCGGCCCTCGTCGTCGCCGGTTTGCGTGGACGACCCAGCCCCACCTCGCAAACGGCTATCGCCAATCGCAGGAGTGTTATATTAAGTCGGTGGCTGTCCGGCGCGCCAACCCGGCTCGCGGCGAGCCTTTCCCTGGCCGGCTTCCTCGGGCGCACGCGAGGATGGGAGCGGCTGACTTTCTGCAATGAGGAGTAGGGGAATGCATCTTGGCCGCGACATGGTCGCCGTGATCACCGGGGCGGGAAATGGGATCGGACTGGCGATCGCGACCGAACTGGTCGCACGCGGAGCGCGCGTCGCCATCGCCGACATCGACGCAGGGCGCGCTCGAGAGGCCGCAGCATCTCTTGATGACGCAGCAAGGGGGTATGGCTGTGATGTAACGGACGCCGCCGCTCTTGAGGCGCTCGCCGGAGCGGTGATCCGGGACTTCGGCGGTGTCGACATCGTCTTCGCGAACGCCGGCGTTTGCATCGGCGGCGCCTTGCT